>Ga0308163_10000274_pt1 | contig 123211 bp, 94 predicted proteins | sample PhyTR1_FD_201037 | JGI IMG/M metagenome (GOLD analysis project Ga0308163, IMG submission 201037) | Phyllosphere microbial communities from UC Gill Tract Community Farm, Albany, California, United States - DLSLT.R1 | ecosystem: Host-associated > Plants > Phyllosphere > Unclassified | place...
GCGTGCAGATCACGGTGGCCGAAGAAGTCGGCGTGGGCAGCCGCGCGGGCTTCTACGACAGCGCCGGCGCGATGCGCGACATGGTGCAGAACCACCTGATGCAGCTGCTGTGCATCGTGGCGATGGAACCGCCAACCTCGCTCTCGCCCGACGCCGTGCGAGATGAAAAGCTCAAGGTGCTGCGCTCGCTGCGCCGCATGGGCCTGGCCGATATCGCGCGCGACACCGTGCGTGGCCAGTATTCGCGCGGCGTGAGCGGCAACCAGGAAGCCAAGGGCTATCACGAAGAAAGCAACGTGCCGGCCGACAGCCACACCGAGACCTTCGTCGCCCTGCGCGCCCACATCGATACCTGGCGCTGGTCGAAGGTGCCGTTCTATCTGCGCACCGGCAAGCGCATGGCGCGCCGCTCGTCGAAGATCGTCATCGAGTTCGCCAATCCGCCATTCCCGTTGTTCCCCGAAACCCCGGGCGGCGTGGCCAATCGCCTCGTCATCGAGCTGCAGCCGGAAGAAGCAATCAAGCTGCAGATCTTCGCCAAGCAGCCGGGCAGCGGCATGCTGATGCAGCAGGTCGCGCTGAACCTCGATCTGCAGTCGGCATTCGCGCAGCGCCGCGCCGAAGCCTACGAACGCCTGCTGATCGACGTCGTGCGTGGCCGCCTGACGCACTTCATGCGCCGCGATGAACTCGAGGCGGCGTGGGAATGGGTCGAGCCGATCATCAACGGCTGGGAGACGCTGGGCGAAAAGCCGCACGCGTATGCGGCCGGTTCGTGGGGGCCGCCGGAGTCGTTCGCGCTGCTGGCGCGTGATGGCTTCGGCTGGGTCGAGTAAGCGACTCGACCGCCCGCCGGCGCGGCCTCAGGCCGCGCCGGCTTCCAGGTTGGCGCGCACGCGCGCCAGCAACGCCATCAACTGGGCCTGCTCGGCCCTGTCCAGCCCTGCCAGGGCAATCTTTCCCAATGCGCCGCTCTGCCGGCGCAGTTCCTCAGACACCGCCTGCCCTGCACTGCTTAGGGTCAGCCGTGTACTGCGCCGATCCGCCTCATCGGCGGTCGCATCGAGCATCCCCGCATCGCGCAAGCCCTTGATCAGGCGCGCAACCTGCGCCTTGTCGCGGCCGGAATGCGCAACCAGATCACTCTGCGTTGCCCCGGGATGACGGCCGAAAAACCGCAGCACCTTGATTTCCATGTGCGCCAGTTCGTGCGAACCCGACTGCACATCGGCTCGCAGACCGCGCATCTGCTGCGAACGATACAGGTGCACGATCGCGTGCATCACCTCAAGCGCATCTTCGCCGCTTTTTTGGTTGACTCTATCAACTTCTTTTTGCATAATAGTGGACGTTATCAACTAATTGATGGAGTGTAGCATGAGTGAAACCGACATCCCCACGATCGAACGCGTGCGCCACGACCTGAAACTGCGTGAGGTCACCGTGGCGCGCATCAACCGTGTCAGCCCTGGCTTTGCCAGCATCACCTTCCAGGGCGAGGCGCTGGCCGACTTCACGTCGCTGTCGTTCGACGACCACGTCAAGTTCATGTTCAACGATGCCAGTGGCGAACCGGTCCGGCGCGATTACACACCGCGCCGGGTTGACACCGACGCGCGCGAGATCGACATCGAATTTGCACTGCATGGCCATGGCGGCGCGGCCGAGTGGGCGCGCAATGCGACCATCGGTCAAAGCGCGGTCATCGGCGGGCCGCGCGGCTCGATGATCCTGCCGCTGGCGATGGACTGGCACCTCTTGATCGGCGACGACAGCGCGCTGCCGGCTGTGACGCGCCGGCTCGAAGAATTGCCGGCAGGCGCCCGCGTCGTCGCGGTGCTGCTGGTGGATGCAGCGGACCGCCGCACGTTCGTTACCCGCGCCGATGCCCGCATCCACTGGGTCGACAGCGACGATGCGCTGTTGCAGGTGCTGAAGGAGTTGCCGTTGCAGCCGGGCGCCGGGCTGGCCTGGGGTGGCGGCGAAGCGGCGCTGATGGCACGTGTGCGCCAGGTGCTGGTCGAGACGGGCAGGCCGCGCCAAGCAGCCAAGGTATCGGCCTACTGGAAGCGCGGCGTGGCTGATCATCACGAACGCCTGGACTGACAGGGCAGCCGCTCAGCGCGGATAGGTAAACCCGGTGGCGATATCCATCGGCACCAGGCGTTTGCCATCGCGCACCATCAGGCGGTCGGGCGGTTCGTCGCCGGCCAGTGCGCCTGGGGTGTTCAGCAGGCCTTCGCCCTGGCGCACGAGCGGGTCGCTCCGTTCATAGACGTTGCGGCAACCGGTGGCCTTGAGTAGCGCCTGCACGACCGGCACCTTCCACATGTCGACACCGGCAGCGTTGAACTGGCAGATCAGATAACCCTCGGCGCCACCATACTGGTGCACCTGCAGACCCGGCAAGCCATCTTTTTCACCATCGATCAAACCGATCAGCGCCTGCGGATCGGCAGTGCGCAGCGTGGCGGCGCGCTTGTCGATCGCCGCCTGCACGCGGCGCTTGATCATCGCATGGTCGACCGGCTCGTCCTCGCGCAACGACCACATGCGCCCGACGATCTGCGACTTGGCGTTGTAGGCGGCGCGGCCGATGAACTGGCGCGTCGACGTTTGGACGATGGCGGTGATGCCCGGCTTGTTGCGTTCGTGGCCCTTGCCGTCGACTTTTTCGACGGCTGACAGGTAGATCCACGGGTCGCCGGCGAGCAGGGCTTTTTCCTTGCCCTGCTTGATGGTGATGATGAGCATGTGTGACTTTCGTTTGCAGGACGGGGATGATACAGCAATCGCGCGCCTTCACTGCCCTTGAATAACGACCTCAGTCCAACGGCGTGGGCAGCGGCTCGCCGTCGAAGTGCGCCCGCAGATTGGCCACCGCCAGGGCCCCCATCGCGCGCCGCGCTTCGACCGTGAAACTGCCCACGTGCGGCGTGAGCACGACATTGTCCAGCGCCAGCAGCGCCTCCGGCACCTGCGGTTCGTTCTCGAACACGTCCAGGCCCGCTGCGCCCAGCCGCCCGTCCTGCAGCGCCGCCACCAGCGCCGCTTCATCGACCACGGTGCCGCGCGCGATGTTGATCAGGGTGCCTTCCGGGCCCAGCGCCTCGAGGATGGCGCGGTCGATCATGCCCTGCGTATCGGCGCCGCCCGGCATGCACAGCACGAGCATGTCGCTCTCTTGTGCCAGTGCGAGGAGCGTGGCACTGCGCTGCGCGGGCGCGGGACCGGGGCTGCGCTGGTAGTAACGGATCTGCAGCCCGAAGCCCTGCAGGCGCGCGGCGACGGCCTGGCCGATGCGCCCGAACCCGACAATGCCGGCGACCTTGCCCTTCAGTGCGCGCGCCTGCACGTGCCCCAGCGGCGCCTTGGCCAGCCAGTCGCCGGCGCGCACGTAGCGATCGAGCACCGGCAGGCGGCGCACCGTCGACAGCAGCAACAACACGGCGAAATCGGCTACGTCATCGGTCAGCACGTCGGGCGTGTTGGTCACATGGATGCCCTTTTCGGCCAGCAGCGACAGTGGTACGGCATCGACGCCGACGCCGTGCACGGTGACGATTTCAAGCCGCGGCAGCTGCGCCACCAGCGCGGGCGTGACGCCGACCGTGCCGGTGGTTAGCACGCCACGGATGCTGCCCGCGATCGCGTCGAATGCGGCGTCGCCCGCCTGCGGGATTGCCTTCATGAAGTGACAGTCGAAGGCTTGCGCCACCTGTTCGCGCACGTCGTCCGACCAGACGCTGCCCAATACGAGAATGCTCGGTTTCATCGTTCAACACCCTGCCGTTTCGTCGTGGAAGATGGCCCGAGTATGCCAGAGGCGCGGCTTGCCGGGCGCGGCGCAGGGTAGAATGCCGAGCTTTGCCACTGCATGAAGGCCGCTGTGCACAGCCTCCCAGTCAATCCGCCAAGCCAGCGTATCGCGTCAATCGACGTCGTGCGCGGTCTCATCATGCTGATCATGACGCTCGACCACGTCCGCGAAACCTTCTACCTGCAGCACCAGGTCAGCGACCCGATGGATGTCGCGGGCACCGACCCGGCCCTGTTCTTTTCACGCCTGGCCGCGCACTTCTGCGCGCCGATGTTCGTGTTCCTGACCGGCCTGTCGGCCTGGCTGTATGCCAATCCGGCGAGCGGCCCGAGGAGCGCCACTGGCTTTCTGGCCACACGCGGTGCCTTCCTGATCCTGCTCGAAATCGTCGTCATCAACTTCGCCTGGACCGGCACCTTCACGCCGCACACCGTGTATCTGCAGGTGATGTGGGCGATCGGCCTGTCGATGCTGGCGCTGGCCCTGCTGCACCGTCTGCCCCTGCTGCTACTGGCGGCCATCGGCGTGACGATCGTGGCCGGCCACAATGCGCTGGCCGGCGTGGCGTTCGCGCCGAATACCTGGGCCGCCAGTGCCTGGACGATCCTCGAGCAGCGCGGCAACCTGATGGACGACCCGGTGCGGGTGCGCATCAGCTATCCGCTGCTGGCGTGGATCGGGGTGATCCTGCTCGGTTACGCCTGCGGCCCGCTGTATGCGCGCGGCATGCCCGCCGCGCAGCGCCGGCGCTGGCTGATGCTGGCCGGCGTGGCCAGTCTGCTGCTGCTCGCGCTGTTGCGCACCTGGAACGTGTATGGCGAGCCGCTGCCATGGACGCCGCACGAGACGCTGCTGCGCAGTGCGATGTCGTGGCTGAATTTCACGAAGTACCCGCCCTCGCTGGACTTCCTGCTGCTCACGCTCGGCGTCGGGATGCTGGTGCTGGCCTGGATCGAGCGCATCGACGCCGGCTGGGTACGGATCGCGGCCGTGTTCGGCGGCGCGCCGCTGTTCTTCTATATCGCGCACCTGTATCTGCTGCTGATGGCGCAGCGCGTGGCCGCGTTCATGCTCGACGTGCCGCGCGTCGATGTCGACCATGTCTGGCAGGTATGGCTCGGCTCGGTCCTGCTGGCGCTGCTGCTGTACTGGCCAACAAAGCGATTCGGGCGCTACAAGCGCGACAGCGGCAAGGCCTGGGTCAAGTACCTGTAGCCACCGCCGCAATGTCGGCAGGGCCATTGCTGTCACGGCCCGGGTGGTAGCGAGCGCAAACCCCATGGCGATTCCTGCACGCCGCGATTGGCGCGGATCGCCAGAGCAGGTAAAGTGCCATGGTCGCCACTTCGATGGGATCGCCATGTACGCCAGCAACTGGACTAGCCTGGGACCGCAGCAGGTACAAGCCCTCAGAAATATGGACCGCAGCCGCCAGGAACGCGGCCGGCAACTCGAGCAGGCCGGTCACGGCCCGCAGGAAACGCCGTTCACCGTCATCCTGGCCGAGACCGGCATGCAACTGCGCCGCTACGAACCTGCCGCCGCGGGCGGGCCGGCCGTGCTGCTGGTGCCAGCGCCGATCAAGCGCGCCTACATCTGGGACCTGGCGCCCGACATCAGCGTCGTGCAGCGCTGGCAGGAGCGCGGCTACCGCGTCTACCTTGCCGAATGGCTGCCGATGCCCGACGGCGATCCGGCCGTCGGCCTGGCCGACTATGGCGACCGCATGCTGTCGAGCTGCCAGCGCGCCATCCAGGCCGATAGCGGCGAAGCCAGCCTGACAGTGGTCGGCCATTCGCTCGGCGGCATCATCGCCGCGATCTACAGCGCCATGCATCCCGGGCACGTGACGGCCACCGTGCTGCTCGAATCGCCGCTGCGCTTCGGGCATGGCGCCTCGTGCTTCACGCCGCTGGTCAAGGCCACGCCCGATGCGCGCCACATCGCCGACACCTTCCGTCACGTGCCGGGCGCCTTCCTCAACCTGATGAGTGCAATGGCCGAGCCGCAGGCCTTCGGCTGGGAGCGCGCGACTGACCGCTGGCTGTCGCTGTTCGACCGGAAGGCGCTGGCTACGCACATGCAGGTCGAGCGCTGGAGCCATGACGAATTTCCCCTGCCCGGCAAGCTGTTCGTCGACATCGTCGAATCGCTCTACCGCAACGATGACTTCATGGGCGGCCGGCTCGTCATCAACGGCCGCACGATTGGCCCGGCCGACCTGCGCTCGCCATTGATCAGCGTCGTCGATTTTCGCAGCAAGGTGATTCCGCCTGCCGCGATGGTGCCATTCCACGAGGCGACCTCGAGCGTGCGCAAGCAGGTGCTGCAATACCATGGCGACATCGGCGTGAATCTGCAGCACGTTGGGGTGCTCGCCGGGCGCAACGCGCATGCGACGCTGTGGCCCACCATCTTCGACTGGCTCGGCGCGCCCGCGTCGAACGCTTGAGCCGCGATCGGCGGCGCAGCCTGCGCCGCTGATCCCTTGTTGCCCTCATCCCCGTCAGACAAGTCCATCCAGGTTGGCGCGCCACGTTCCGCTTGGCAAGCGCGCGCCGCTGTCCAGTCGCCGTCTACTATTATTTGATGAACAGCGGGTGCGCAGCCGCGTGTCGGCAGCACTGGATACGACCAACCACCCAAGGCCCTCCCTGAGTCGCCCGGCAACTTCCTGACATATCCGCCATGGATGCCATCGAAGCTGAATGCGTTGTTTCATCACGTGCCGACACCCGTCCCCGGCCGACCATCGGCCTGCGCGAGGCAGTGGCCGTCATCGTCGGCGTGGTCATCGGCGCCGGCATTTTCAAGGCGCCTTCCCTGGTCGCCAGTCTCAGCGGCGGTGCCACGCAGATGTTCACATTGTGGGTGTTGGGCGGCGTCCTGTCGCTGATCGGTGCGCTGTGCTATGCCGAGCTGGCGACCACCTATCCGCACCCCGGCGGCGACTACCACTACCTGCAGCGCGCATTCGGCCGCCCGGTCGCCTTCCTCTTCGGCTGGGCCCGCTTCTCCGTCATCACGACCGGCTCGATCGCCCTGCTCGCCTTCGTGTTCGGCGACTACATGCAGCAGGCCGTGCCGCTCACGATCCTGCCCGGCGTCTGGGGCAGCACGGCGTACGCGGTGGCGGTCATCACCTGCTTGTCGCTGCTGAACCTGCGTGGCATCCGCACCGGCGCCGGCGCGCAGACCCTCCTGACCATCACCGAGATTCTGGGCCTGCTCGTGATCGTCGGCGCCGCTGCCCTGTTTGCCGATCCGGCGCCGGTGCGCAGCGCTGCTGCTGCCACCTCCGCAACACCAGAGGCCGCTGCGCTCGGGATGGCAATGGTCTTCGTGCTGCTGACCTACGGCGGCTGGAACGAAGCCGCCTACATCAGTGCCGAACTGCGCGGCGGCCCGCGCAATATGGTGCTCGCGCTGACCCTGGGCATCGTGGTCATCACCGTCCTGTATCTGCTGGTGACGTGGGCCTACTGGACCGTGCTGGGCATGGAAGGCATGGCCGCGTCCGAGGCCGTGGCGGCCGATGTCATGAAGACCGTGTTCGGCGCACCCGGCGAAAAGATCATGGCGGTGCTCGTCGCGGTCTCGGCCCTCACCTCCATCAACGCCACGATGATCGTCGGCGCCCGCACCAGTTATGCCGTGGGTCTGGACTGGAACAAGCTCGGGTCCCTGGCGACCTGGGATCACGAACGCGGCACGCCGACCGTGGCCATGGCGGTGCAATGCATCGCCGCGCTGGCGCTGGTCGGACTGGGCGCCGCGCTGGGCAGCGGGTTCAAGGCCATGGTCGAATTCACGGCGCCCGTGTTCTGGCTGTTCTTCCTGCTTACCGGGGTGTCGCTGTTCGTGCTGCGCTGGCGCGAGCCGCAGATGCCGCGCCCGTTCAGGGTGCCGCTGTATCCGGTGCTGCCGCTACTGTTCTGCGCCAGTTGCGCCTACATGCTCTGGTCGAGCCTGTCGTATGTGTACAGCCAGTCGCTCGGCGGCCTGAATGCGGCCTGGATCGGGGTCGCAGTGCTGGCCTGCGGCGCCCTGCTGCTGCTCGTGCTGCGTTCACGGCACGATCGTCCGGTTACCTGACCAACCCACCTGCCCGAAGGAGATGTTCCGATGACCCCGCACCCCCGCCGTCGTACGATCCTGCTGTCCGCCGCTGCCGCCACCGGCCTGATGATGCTGCCGTTCGGGCGCGCACTGGCCCGGATCACGGCCGCCATGCCCCGGCTCGATGTTCCGTACGTGCCGACGCCACAGGACGTCGTCGACAAGATGCTCGACCTGGCCAGGGTCGGCAAGAACGACACGCTGTTCGACCTGGGCTGTGGCGACGGACGCATCGTCGTGACGGCAGCAAAAGTGCGGGGTGCACGCGGCACCGGCATCGACATCGATCCGGTCCGCATCGCCGAAGCGACCGACAACGCAAAAAAGGCCGGTGTCTCCGACCGCGCCACATTCCGGGTCGGGGACCTCTTCAAAACGGATTTCTCGACCGCTACCGTCGTAACGCTGTACCTGCTGCCCAACATCAACGCGAAGCTGCGCCCGCAATTGTGGAAGCAATTAAAGGTCGGCACGCGCGTGGTCTCGCATGCCTTTGATATGGGCGCCGAATGGCCTGCCGAGAAAACGGTGGAGGTCGATGGCCGTACCATTTATTACTGGACAGTGACCGCGGCGAACAAGCGCGCGGTGGCTTGAACCGGCACGGCCGCTGTTACGGCAGGCCAGCATATCGCGTTTGACGCAGTCCTACCTGCCGCCGGGAACAGGCGTCTCATCGTCCCAGCACATTGAGCCGATATTCCGCGCGGTCATCCATCATTCCTCAGCCTGATGAACAGTCGCCCGGCGCCATGCCGGGCGAATTCATTATATTTCCCATTAACAAGTTGACACTCTTAGATGAGAATGGTTATCATTACCGTCTTTTGGCGATCTGACCACAGCCGGCCACCAAAACCGGGTACCGGTCTTGTGTACCAACCACGAACAACAGGATAAAAAGATGGATAAGCTGGTCTGCCCCTCCGGGCGTCTTCACGTGAAAACACTGACGCTGTGCGTGAGCCTCGCGCTCCCGTTCGTTGCCCAGGCCCAGTCCACCGACGCGGGTACCACGTCGATGCCGCAAGTGCAGGTGCAGGCTCAGAAGCTCGGCGACGCCGTCGGCTCGTACACGATCGGCCGCACCCGCACCGCCACGCCACTGGACATGTCGCTGCGCGACACGCCGCAATCGGTGTCGGTCATCACCCAGCAGCGCATCGAAGACCAGGGCCTGCTTTCCATCACCGACGTCGCCAACAACGTCACCGGCGTCTCGGTCAACCAGTACGAAACCCACCGCGCGAGCTTCACCGCGCGTGGCTTCGAAGTGACCAATCTGCAGATCGACAATATTCCGACCACCTGGGACGCCGCCTGGAGCGCCGGCGAAGTGCTGGGCAGCCTGGCCCTGTACGACCGCGTCGAAGTCGTGCGCGGCGCGACCGGCCTGATGACCGGCGCCGGCACGCCATCGGCCGCGCTGAACCTGGTGCGCAAGCGCGCCTTCAGCAAGGAGCTGGACGGCACGATCGAGGCCACCGTCGGCCGCTGGGACAAGCGCCGCATCATGGCCGATGTCTCGACGCCGTTGAACGCGTCGGGCAGCATCCGTGGCCGCGCCGTGGCCGAGTACAGCGCCGGCGACAGCTGGGTGCAGTACCTGGAAAACAAGGATCGCACCATCTACGCCACCGTCGAAGCCGACATCGGCCGCGATGGTACCTTCTCGACCGGCTTCTCGCGTCAGAAAATGAGCCCGCGCGGCTCGATGTGGGGTGGCCTGCCATACCGCTATAGCGACGGCTCGATCATCGACTGGGACCGTTCGAAGACCACCGGCACCCCGTGGACCGGTTATGAAAACCAGTACGACAATTTCTTCGCCGATTATGAGCACCGCTTTGCCAACGGCTGGAACCTGCGCCTGACCTACACCGACGCCACCCGCGACGGCGACTCGCACCTGCTGTACCTGTCGGGCGTACCCGATCGCGTGACGGGTTCAGGCCTGAACGCCTTCACGGGTTCGTACGTGATCCAGACCAAGCAGAAAGACTTCGGCGTGCACACGAGCGGCAAGTTCACGCTGGGCGAGCGTCAGCACGAAGCTGCCTTCGGCTACCTCCATGCAAAAACCGATTTCAATTCGAACAACCGCCTTGCCAACTACGATGGCGCCAGCCAGGTGGTGACCGACATCAACAACTGGAACCCGGCTTCGTATCCGACGCCGACCTTCGGCCCGCAAGCGTTCTACGAAAGTAGTGAAACCACGCAGCAAGGCCTGTACGGCATGGCGCGCTTCACGTTGACCGACCGCCTGAAAGCCGTCGTCGGCGCACGCGTGACCAGGTATGAAAAAGAACGCTTTGGCGCTGCGCCTTACGCGCTCAAGTACGACAACGAAATCACGCCCTACGCCGGCCTGGTGTTCGACCTGAACGACACGTACTCGCTGTACGCCAGCCATACCAGCATCTTCGAGCCGCAAAACCTGAAGGACTTCGCGGGCAATATGCTCGACCCGATCGAAGGCAAGGCCAACGAAGCCGGCGTCAAGGGCGAATTCTTCGACCGCCGCGTGAACGCCTCGCTGGCCGTGTTCCACCTGAAACAGGACAATCTGGGCCAGGTAGCTGGCCGTCTGGACCGCGATGGCGCGGCCGGGCCGCTGCTGCCGGAGGACTACTACCGGGCCGCCCAGGGGGCCACCAGCAAGGGGATCGAGCTGGATGTGTCGGGCGAAATCGTCTCGGGCCTGAACGCCAGCATCGGTTACGCGATTTTCCGCGCCAAGGATGCAAGCGGCGTCGACTTCAACTCGATCTATCCACGCAAGACGCTGCGCGCATTTGCCAGCTATCGCCTGCCGGGCCAGTGGAACAAGCTGACCGTCGGCGGCGGCGTAAACTGGGAAGGCAGCACCTACACGGTCGACGGCACCGTCGCCCCGGGGATCGACGGCCGCATGGAACAGGAATCGTACGCGCTGGTCAACCTGATGGCCCGCTACGAATTCAGCAAGCAGTTGTCGGCCCAGCTGAACGTCAACAATGCGACCGACAAGAAAACCTTCGCAATGTTCGCCGCCTACAACCAGTTCACGTACGGGGCACCGCGCAACACGTCGCTGACGCTGCGCTACCGCTTCTGATGGCGTGATGCGGTAACGCCCCTGGTCATGCGCGTGGCCATGGACCTGACGCCGTCAGTGCGTCGCCATGGCCCCCATCGCATCGAGCCAGGCGCAGTTCTCCGAGGCGGCGAACCCTTTCAGGAAAGCGCGCCGCACCGAGCCTGCCGCGATGCAAGCCGAGACGTGCTTCGAATGGCGTTCGGCGCCGCTCAACTTGCGCACCCAGCCGCGAAACGGGATCAACCCCTCGGCCGTGCGCTGGAGCGCGCCCACGGCCTGGTCCTGCACCAGCGACGAGGCGCGGCGCATCAGGGACGGATCTGCAGGCGACACCGGCGCGTCGAGGTCAGCGCCCAGCACCTCATCAAGCTCGCGAATTTCCAGCGAGATCGCCACGCAGTTCTGGCTGGCCGGCGCCTGGTACGGGTTCTCCCGGGCAGTCAGCAGAACAGCTGGAATATCCTTTTGCGCGACGTTCAGATCGGTTAGTGGCACGGTCGCTGCCGTCCCGATCCGGGTCGCGGTCGACGACGCGCAACCGGCCAGCACGATCAGCACGACCGCCGTGGCCATGGTGGCGAACTTGCAGGGGAAGCACCTTGGATGCGTGGTCATGGCTAAATTATTTCTGATAGGAAAAGAATTCAACTCTACCGAGTACGGCGCAGCCTGCCAGCGCGCACATCAATCGTGCGCAGTAAAATGGACGACAATTGTCAAATCAGGAGTCACACATGAAACGAACCGCACTCGTCGTTGGTGTTACCGGTATTGGCGGCAATCACGCTGCCCGCGAACTGCTGGCGCAAGGCTGGGATGTCATTGGTCTGTCGCGCCGCGCACCGCGCGACCTGCCGCAGGTGCGCCACATCGCCGCCGACCTGCTCGACCCTGCGGCGCTCGGCGCTGCACTGAAGGACGTCGCGCCAACCCACGTCTTCATCACGACCTGGATGCGCCAGGATACCGAAGCCGAGAATATCCGCGTCAACGCCGCACTGGTACGCAATCTGTTGGACGCGCTGTCGTCGCAGAAGAGCGTGCGCCATGTCGCCCTGGTCACGGGCCTGAAGCATTACCTGGGTCCGTTCGAAGCCTATGCCAGTTCGGGGACGCTGCCCGACACGCCGCTGCGCGAATCGCAGCCGCGCCTGCCGCTCGAGAATTTCTATTACGCGCAGGAAGACGAGGTCTATGCAGCTGCCGAGCGCGATCGCTTCACCTGGACCATCCACCGGCCGCACACCGTCATCGGCCTGGCGGTTGGCAATGCGATGAATCTGGGCACCACGCTGGCCGTGTATGCGACGATCTGCAAGGAGACGGGCCGCCCGTTCCAGTTCCCCGGTTCAAAAGCGCAGTGGGATGGCATGTCCGATGTGACCGATGCCCGCATGCTGGCCAGACAGCTGGTCTGGGCCGCCGACACCGACGCGTCGCGCAACGAAGCCTTCAATATCGTCAATGGCGACGTGTTCCGCTGGAGCTGGTTGTGGCCAAAGCTGGCCGCGTTCTTCGGCGTCGAGGCGGCCGGTTTCAATGGCACCGTGCAGCCGCTCGAAGCGGCAATGGCAGACGATGCGCCGCTGTGGCGCGACATCGCGGCGCGCCATGGCCTGGTGGAAGCCGATCTGGATCGCCTGGCCTCGGCCTGGCATACCGACCTCGATCTGGGCCGCCCGCTTGAGGTCATGACGGACATGAGCAACAGCCGCCGCCTTGGTTTCACGGCCTACCAGGCGACGGACGCCTCGTTCTTCGACCTGTTTGAACGCCTGCGCGCAGAACGTCTCATCCCGTAATCAACACGGCAGGTGCGGCCGCTCGTGTTGCGGTCGCACCCTAACGCCATGTTCAAGCAACAGCGGCAAGACGCAGCGGCGCAGCGCCAGGCGCGATGCGACCTTGCCGGCCTGCCTCGCCACCGGTGTTGGCGAGCCGGAACTGGCCCACCAGACTGGCCAGGCCGGATGCCTGTGCCTGCAGTTCCTGCGACGCGGCGGACGCTTCTTCAACGAGCGCCGTATTCTGCTGGGTCATGCCATCCATTTCGCCGATCGCATTGCTCACTTCGCCCAGGCCGACGCTCTGCTCGGCGCTGGCAATTGAGATGTCGCCCATGATTTCGGTAACGCGCTGCACGCTTTCCATCAGCGTCTGCATGGTGCTGCCGGCGCGCTGGACCAGTTCGGAACCCGTGTCCACTTTGCCGACCGAGTCTTCGATCAATACCTTGATTTCCTTGGCAGCGCTCGCCGAACGCTGTGCCAGATTGCGCACTTCACTGGCCACGACGGCGAAACCACGCCCTTGTTCGCCTGCCCGGGCCGCTTCCACTGCTGCATTGAGCGCCAGGATATTCGTCTGGAATGCGATGCCGTCGATGACCGAAATGATGTCGACGATGCGCTTGGATGACGCATTGATCGACGCCATCGTATCCGTCACCTGAAGCATGACCGTACCGCCTTCCTGCGAGACGGAGGACGCCGATTGTGCGAACGTGTTGGCCTGCCGTGCATTGTTCGCGTTCTGCTCGACGGTCGTGGTCAGCTCTTCCATCGCAGAAGCAATGCGTTCCAGTGACGATGCCTGCACCTCGGTGCGTGAGGCCAGGTCGCTACTACCTTGGGCAATTTCCGACGAGGCACTGGCGATGGCATCCGTGCCATTGCGCACCTTGCCGACAATGGATGCGAGGCTGTCGCGCATGGTTTTCACCGAAAACAGCAGGCTCGTGCTGTCGCCGGCGCGCACGTCGACGTTCGTGGCGAGGTCGCCCGAGGCGATCAGGTTGGCAATCTGGGCAGTGTAAGCAGGCTCGCCACCGAGCTGTTGAAGAAGCAGACGCTTGATGGCGCCCGATATCACGATACTCAACAAGAACGCGGCAATGGTCAGCCCGATCACCCAGTTTCGGGCGGCAGCTTCAGCCAGTTCAGCCGATGCGTCAGCGTCGGCCAGCTCCCGCTCGGCATTGGCCACCAGCACAGCAATGTCTTTCACGATCTGCTGTCGCAGCGGGCTGCACTCCTCGACCAGGAATTTTCCAAACGCTTCCATCTGACCTGCTTCACGAAACTTGCGTGGTTTTTCAAGTGCAGTGGCCATCGTCAGTAATCCAGCTCGCACCTTGTCGAACTGGGTGTCGCCGGAAAATGCCGGCGCCATGCCCTCGAGCGCGGTGAGATACAGGGTTTTTTGCTGATCCACTTTATCGAGCTCACTTCTGGCCTGTTCATCACTGGTGAAGACATAGGCATTGCGCGCAGCCAGTCCGGTCTGCGCCAATGCTTCGCGTGCGACGTAGAGGGGCTTGAGGTGCTCCTGGTTGACGCGATGCAGCTGCTTCGTTGCGGTATGAATGGCCGTCAGGCCGACAATGGAAAATGCGCCAAGCAGCAGCATCAGCGCGGTGACCAGACCGAATCCCAGCATGAGTTGCGTGCCGATTCTTAAGTTCTTGAATGCGTTCATTTTTTGCCTTTCAAAGGTTTTTGCTAGTCACCGCACTACGGGTCAAGACTGCCGTCAGTGTAAGCAAAGATCCCCTTCACAACGCGCTGGCGGGCATATAAAGAATCTATCGTTGCCTTGAAACAACATAATCGTTGCATGGTCAGAGGTGTCGTCCCAGGTGCGTCGATGAGCAGCACCGATTTTGAACGATGACATCCGCTGCATCAGCCCCACATGGACATAAAGTGATAAGATATTTCTCTTGCACAATAAAGATGGTCAAAGAATAATATCTTTGATGCTGACCTCGTCATGACCGATCTCGCCGATATTGCCCAGTGGCGCATCCGTATTTTTGCCTCCCTGATGTCGACCTTGCGGGTACTGGCAATCATCGGCGTGGTGCCCAGCGCGGCGCTGGCTGTGTATCGGGGCGCGCTCGCCGTTGCACTGATGGATGCCGTCGCACTGGCCTGGATACTCGTCATCTGCCGCATCAAAAAGCTCGACTACAAGTGGCGTGCCCTGAATTACCTGGTCATGCTGTTCAGCGCTGCGGTATGCACGATGATGACCGTCGGCCCCCTGGGGTTGTTGTACCTGTTGGCGGCGCCGGTCATGTCGGTCATTTTATTGGGCGTGCGCGCGGGCCTGATCATGGTCGCACTCGGTGCGGCATCGATGATGGTGCTGGGGCTGACAGGCTACAGCCATTTTCCAATAGACAACGCCGATGCCAATTCGTTCGGCACCGTTGCGATCTTTACGTTGAACTACGCCTGCGTGGGCGCATTCATCACCCTCACGTGCGGCAAGCTATTAAGGGGATTGTCCGCATCGCTGGACGGCCAGCGCTTCGTGGCCGAAGCCCTGGCCGAACGCCAGGCTGCCCTGAGTGCCTCGAACGACGATTTGCGCCTCACCTCCGCCGCGTTGGCTGGACTGAACGATATGGTGTTGATCGCCAAAGTCGCCCCCGAGGGAAGCCCGAAGCACCCGGTCATTTTCGCCAATGCAGCATTCGAGCGCCGCAGCGGTTACCGTTCCGATGAAATCATCGGGCGCAGCCTGCGCATACTGCACGGGCCCGATACAGAAGCGGCGGTCGTCGACAGGATCGCGCTGGCAATGGCCCGGCAGGAGCCGGTCGCAGGTGAACTGCTCCACTACACCAAGTTCGGCGAACCGTGCTGGATCGAAGTGGAGATGGTGCCGTTTGCCAATCAAAGCCGGGAGGTCACCCACTGGGTCGCCGTGGGACGCGACATTACCGAGCGGCGCCGCTCGGCCGATGCCATCCATCATCTGGCATTTTTCGACGTGCTGACTGGCTTGCCAAACCGGCGGTTGCTGATGGAACGGCTGGACCTGATGGTGGCGCGCACGCATATGGGCGACAGCATGGGCGCGGTGCTCTACATCGACCTGGACAATTTCAAGCACGTCAATGACGCCCGCGGCCATGCGACCGGTGACGCCGTTCTGCGCCATATCGCCGCATGCCTGTCACGTGCCGTGCACCCCAAGGATACCGTAGCGCGCCTCGGCGGCGACGAATTCGTCGTGCTGGCCGAGCATCTCGACTGTGGGGCCAGGAGCGCCACCCATGCCGCCCTGGCGCTGGCTGGCAGCATACGCGAGGCCATGACCGAAAGCGTCCTCATCGACGGCCAGTTGTATCAACTCACTGGCAGTATCGGGATTGCCCTGCCAACGCGGCCAGGGCATACGGTGCCGGACCTGCTGCGCGAAGCGGACACGGCGATGTATTACGCCAAGGACGCCGGCCGCAATGGGGTGTCGCTGTTCGAGCCCGGCATGCTGGCCGAAGCCGAGAACAAACTGATCCTCGAGCGCGACCTTGCCAACGCCATCGTCAACGATGAACTGGCACTGCATCTGCAACTGCAGGTGGACCATGATGGCACACCCATCGGGGCCGAGGCCCTGCTGCGCTGGCGCAGAGCGGACGGTGCGCTGGTGCCGCCGGACGTGTTCATCCCGGTGGCGGAGGCGTCGGGTCAGATCGTGGCGCTCGGCGCCTGGGTGTTGCGCCAGGCCTGTCTGAGCTGGCGCGAGCTCGACCGGGTGGGCCACGCGCTGCCGCTGTCGATCAACATCAGCCCGCGCCAGTTCCGCGAACCGGATTTCGTGTCACAAGCCAAGGCAATCATCAGCGCCTGTGATGTGCCGCCACAGCAACTGATCTTCGAAGTGACCGAAGGCCTGCTGGTCGACGATCTGGACCTGACGATTGCGCGCATGAACGAGCTGGCGCAGTTCGGCATCCGCTTCTCGATCGACGATTTCGGCACCGGTTACTCGAACCTGGCCTATCTGCGACGCATGCCGCTGTATGAACTCAAGATCGACAAGAGTTTCATGCGCGATATGCCGCATGACATCAATGGCACCGCCATTGTTCAGTCGATCCTGGCCATGGCGGGCCATCTCAAGCTGCGCGTCGTTGCCGAAGGCATCGAAACCGCTGAACAGGCGCACTTCCTGACCGAGCATGGCGGTCCCTGCATGCAGGGCTACCTGTTCTGCCGGCCAATGGCGCTGTCCGATCTGCTCGAACGCATGATGGCGTCCCGGCAGGCCCTGGCCGGGCTGGACGTCGTCGCCATCTGATGAAAATTCGCTGACGGCCTCGATCGTCAGCTGTCGACCCACGCTGCCACGGCCAGCGCAGCGTCTGCAATGGACGTTTTGCTCTACACTTCTTGTCGCCCCTTTGGACCAACAGCGCTGGCGCCTGCTTCGCGCGCGTGGGCGACGGGCGCGCACCGCCTCAACAACCTGGCATCAATCCGCGAATGGAGATCTGGACAACATGAATACAAGCATGCTCGGCCTTGCCACCACTTTCTCGCTCACCCTGCTCGCGTTCGCCGCCCCGGCGGCCGCAAACGCGCAGGCCAGCGCAACCGCAACTGCGACCAGCAGCCTGCCTTTCGACATCAAGCCGGTCGGCACCTTCAACAACCCATGGTCGATGGCATTTCTGCCTGACGGCAACGTGCTGGTGACGCAGAAGGAAGGGACGTTGATCCTGTTCAATCCTGCCACCGGTACCAGGAAGACCGTGTCCGGCACACCCACCGTCAGCAGCAAGGGCCAGGGCGCGCTCATGGACATCGTCCCTGCCCCCGACTTCGCGGCCAGCAACATGCTCTACTTCAGCTACTCCGAAGCGGGTAGCGGCGCCGACACCCGGGTGATGCTCGCTACAGCGACACTGGACCAGGCAGGCGGCGTGCTCAAGGATACCAAGGTCATTTTCCGCGGCCAGGATGCGTCGACCGGCGGGCATTACTCGGGCCGGATTGGCTTCTCGCCGGATGGCAAGTACCTGTTCTTCACCAGTGGCGACCGCCAGCTGTTCGACCCGGCGCAAGACCCCAAGTCGACGCTTGGCAAGGTGCTGCGCCTGAATCTCGACGGCACGCCGGCATCCGGCAACCCGCTCGCGGCGAAGGGGTTCAACCCAGCCGTCTGGTCGTATGGCCACCGCAATCTGCTGGGCGTGGCCTTCGACAGGCAAGGGCGCTTGTGGGAAATGGAGATGGGCCCGCGCCACGGCGACGAAATCAACCTGATCAAACCAGGCCTGAACTACGGCTGGCCGATCGCATCGAATGGCAGCCACTATGACGGCCGCGACATCCCCGACCACAAACCGGGCGACGGCTTCGAAGCCCCGAAAGTGTTCTGGGATCCGGCCATTTCTCCAGGCGGCCTTGCCTATTACGATGCCGACCTGTTCCCGAAGTGGAAAAACTCCCTCTTCATCACCGGTCTCTCGGGCAAGTCACTGGACCGCATTGCGCTCGACGGCGAGAACGCGAAGAAGGTCGACCATTGGGACATGGGCGAACGCATCCGTGCCGTTCGCACCGGGCCGGACGGCGCAGTATGGCTGCTGGAGGACGGTCCGCGCGGCAAGCTCCTGATGCTGACACCGAAAAAATAAGACCGGCGGCAACAGCGGGCCGCGGGCCTGCCCGCTGTTACCCTATTGGTTGTTCACACAGGCCAGCGTGCCGCCGGCAATCTGGCTGCGCACGCCGGCCGAGATCGCCGCCGCGAGCTTGGCCAGCGCAGCGCGGTGCCCGGCCACCAGTGCCTCGTATCCCGGCCCCACGTTTTCCTGGAACACGCTGCGGCAGGTCTGCACCGAGCCGCCATCGACCTTGCGCACGTTCCAGACCGCGTCGATCAGGGCATAGCCGCCCTCCTTCGATTCGAAACGCTGGATGTTCGCACCGATGCGGTACAGGGTGCTGCCGGCCGGCGCCGGGTTGCGGTACACATCCACGCCCCCCAGATTGGCCGCGATCCCCAGCGACAGCCCGGTGGTGATTTCATCGGCCAGCGGACCGGCCCAGCGATGGTGCTCCATCAGCTCGATCTTGCCGGCCTCGCCCGCCACCATCAGCTGCGGACGGCGCACCTGCGCGGGAATCGTCACGGGGCGCATTTCAAAAAACAGCGGTGCGCTGGCCGCTGCCGGCGGCACGACCGTGGCGGCGCCGCCACTGAGGGTATAGAACTGGTCGGTCGGCGTGCTGGAGCAGCCGGCCAGCAGCAGCGGGGCCGCCAGCGCCGCGCCGGTCAGTGCGCTGCGCGCCTGGATAAACAGCGTCATTCTTTTTTCTCCTGAGGTTTGCCGCGAATGAGCGACTGCGGATTGCGTTCGAGGTAATCGGCCAGCGCGTCGATCTTGGCCATCGTGTCGGTCACCGACTGCAGCGCTTTGCGCAGGTCGGACTGCAGCGGCGCATCCTGCGCCAGTACGCTCTCGGCGCTGGCGAAGGTGGCCTTGGCGGCGTTGAGCGTCTGCTGCATCTCGGGCAGCACCTTGCCATCGATCCGTGCCAGCGTTGCATTGGCCTGCACCAGCGTGCGGTTCAGGTTCACGCCGATCTCGTCGAATGGAATCTTGTCGAGTTTGCCCGCGATGCGCGAGATCTGGCTTTGCAGTTCATCGAGCTGGCCCGGCACCGTCGGCAAAACGAGGAACTCGCCCTGTTCGGCAATCGTTGCCTTGCGTGCGTTGGGGAAGAAGTCCAGCGCAATGTACAACTGGCCCGTCAGCAGATTGCCGTTGCGCAGCTGCGCGCGCAGGCCACGGCCCACCATCGCGGTCAACGCGCGCAGGCCCCCGTCTTCGCGCTCCATCGCCGCCATAAAGCCTTTGCCGAGACGCCCCGGATACAGGTCGACCGTGATCGGCATCGTGAATTTCTGGCGCTCGCGGTCGAACTCGATGCCGACGGCGCGCACTTCGCCCAGCGCCACGCCACGGAAATCGACGACGGCGCCCGGCGACAGCCCGCGCAGCGACTGGTCAAAGTACACCACGGCCGTCACCGCCGGTCCGTCGGGCGGGCGCAGCGCGGCGCTGCGGTCTTCCGACAGCAGGAAACGGGTGCCGGCCGGCGCCGGCGTCACCGGCTTGCGGTCGTCGGCCGATTCGAAAGCGATGCCGCCGGTGGCCAGCGCCGCCAGCGACTGCGTATTGAGTTTCAGGCCGCTCGCATCGAGGCGCAGGTCAACGCCGCTGGCATGCCACCAGCGCGAATCCGGCCCCACCAGGCCAATGTAGGGTTGCTCGACGAAGACCGACATGTCGATGCCCTTGCCTGCCTTGTCCAGCGCGACCGATGCCACCTGTCCCACTCGCACGCGCTTGAAGTAGACGGGCGAACCGGGCGCCACCGAGCCGAGCGTCTCGGCATGCAGCTTGTATTCGCGGCCCTTCAGGCCGATCGGAATCGGCGGCGCCGTTTCCAGGCCCGTGAAACTGTTGGTCGTGTCTTCTTTCACGCCGGGCGCCGCGCCGATGTACGGACCGGACAGCAGCGTGCCCAGGCCCGAAACGCCGCTGGCGCCGATCTGCGGCTTCACGACCCAGAAGCGCGAGTCGATGGCGGTAAAGCGGTCGGCCTCCTTGGCCATCTCGATCTTGGCGACGACGCGGTTGCCATCTTCGCCCAGCGTGACCGAGACGACGCGGCCGATGTCGACGTCCTTGTATTTCACCTTGGTCTGGCCCGCCTCGAGCCCTTCGCCACTGGAGAAATACACGTAGACGGTCGCCCCCTTGTTGGTGACCCAGCTGACCACCTGCCAGGCGCCGATCAGCGCGGCGAGCACGGGAATCATCCAGATCAGCGATGGCAGCCAGCGGCTGGGGCGGTCGATGGCGGGCGAGGCTGCCAGCGGGGCCGCTGGGCCCACGGGTGGTACAGGCGGGGTCGGCGGCGGGTTGGCAGGTGAATGCGCGCTGTCCTGGTCAGACATGGGGTTCTCCGTTCGATTCAATAGGGTCCCAGATCAGGCGCGGGTCGAATTGGTGGGACGCGACCATCGTCACGATCACCACGCAGCCAAACGCGATCGCGCCCGGTCCGGCCGTGATCACCACCAGCGCATCGAAGCGCACCAGCGCGACGGTCAGGGCAACCACGAAAATATCCAGCATCGACCAGCGGCCGACGAATTCAATGGCGCGGTACGCGCGCGTGCGCGCCATCGGCGCCGTGCGCGAACGCGCCTGGGCCGTGGCATTGAGCCATGCAAGGGCGGCGAGCTTCGAGACCGGCACCACGATGCTGGCCACGAAAATGATGATGGCCAGGCCCTTCGAACCGGTGTTCCAGAACAGCACGACGCCGCTCATGATGGTGTCGCCTTCCGTGCCGCCGATCGAGCGGGTGTACATCACGGGCAGCATATTGGCGGGAATGTACAGCAGCGTCGCGGCCAGGAGCATGGCCCAGGTCCAGCCGACGCTGTTGGGAATACGGCGATGCAGCGCGGCGCTGCAGCGGGCGCAGCGATCGGTGCCGTCGCGCGACGGGCAAGTGTGATTCACGAGGCCGCAGGCGCTGCACGAGACCAGCACCGAATCGGCTTCGGGCAACGTCGTGGTCTGGCGGGCCGGGTCGGATTTGCGTAGCGGCGCCAGGCGGTCGGCCAGGGCCCACAGCGCTTTCGGTTCGTAGCGCATGACGAGCGCGCACAAGATGGTGAGTACGCCAAAGGCAAACAGGGCCGGATGCGGCTCCACGCGCGCCAGGCTGGTCATCTTGATCACGGTGATCAGGATGCCGATCATCAGCACCTCGGTCATTGCCCAATGGCGTGCGCCCTGGACGGTGCGCAGCACGAGATTGAAACCGGGTACGCGCACCCCACGGGTCAGACCGAGCGCCACGTAAAACAGGGAACCGAGTTCGATGCCGGGGAAGATGATGGCGCAAAAGAAGACCATGGCCGCGATGACCTGGTCGCCCGCTCCCCACAGCACGGCCACCGCCTGGTACAGCGTGGCGCCCGACAGCATGCCGCCCATTTCGAGCGTGACGATCGGGAACCACTGCGCCAGCAAGAACACGAATACGGCGCCCAGTGTCAGCGCGGCCAGCACCTCGGCCTGGCGCGCCGGGCTGCCCTTGTGCCAGCGGTACAACTCGTGCTGGCAGCGGTGGCAGCTGGCACGCTCGCAGGCGGCCAGCGGCCGCCAGTGATACAGGCTGCCACAGTCATGACACGCGACCAGTTGATCCGTTTTCACCCACTCCCCTCACACCAGTGCTTTTACACTAGGTATTATGACCGAGAGCAACTGAACGTGCAGTTCAATCGTGAGCGCAGTCCCGATCAGAAGCGGACCTTGACGTAGGCCGATGGGCCGGTCAGCTTGAGGTCGATGTCGGCGGTGCGGTCGCCATTGCGGTGCAGGTCGATTTTCTGGATGCCGTAGTCGAGGACCAGGCCGATATTCTTGTGCGGGAAGTATTCCACACCAAGGGCGCCGTTGTAGATGTGGCCTTCGACGTTGCCGCCGTTTTTCTTCACGCCCGAGGCTTCGGCATAGAAGCGGACCTGCTCGTTCAGTGCGTGACGCCATGCCAGTTCGACGGTCGGGGCCCAGACGCTTTCGCTGGCCGATGCCGAGCCGCTCCACGAGTAGCTCTCCACCGGCGCAGTCGCGCTGACATTGGCCGACGCCGAACCGGAAATCTTGGCACGCAGGTGGGCTGCGCCCAGGCCGACGCCGAAGACATTCTTTTCCTTGCCGAACCAGAACTTGTACGACAGGCGCGCCAGCTCGATGCGCAGGTTGGCGTCGGCGCGCAGCGAACCGCTAACCGGACGGCCTTCATACACGGTGTCGCCGTTCAGGTCGGCGCCGTAGCCTTCGTCGAAGCGGAAGTAATCGAACGAAATGCCGTGGCTATCGCCGATCAGGACTTCGGCTTTCACGCGTGGCAGCGTGACGTCGTCGATCTCTTCGTCCGGCGTATCGATGCGGCCGTAGCGGGTGTCGCCGCCCAGGTGGATTTCAGGCTCGGCGTAGAACGCGCCGGCCGAGATGCTGACGCGATCGAGCGCTGGCGACTGCTGCGCCTGCGCCATGCCTGCTGCGGCGGCGCCCAGCAGGATTGCGCCCTTGAGCGCGCGGACGAGGGTGGTATGGACGGACGGGGCAGCAGTGCGTGGTGCAGGACGGGACATACATTCTCCGGATAATCAGTTAATCAAATTGCCCGCCAGACTCTGTCTCGACGCGGCATCGACCAATTATCGCAAGATGTTAGTTTGCCAACCCACACGATTGAACTGACTTTGTGGTCATTAAGCGACACCCGGCTTAGAAGCCATGCAAGTTGCATACTTGGCACAACGCCCCGCGTCATTACACGAACGCACCCGGTGCTTCACGCGTCATGGTTTATCATCCAGAAACATTAACCTTTTCACAAACGCAGCCAATGAAGCAATTTACCCTCCCGCAGAATTCCTTTCTGCTCCTGCTCACGATCGTCACGATCGCTTTCCTCTGGATCCTGCTGCCGTACTCCGGCGCTGTATTCTGGGGCGTCGTGTTCGCGATCATCTTCGCGCCGTTGCAGTCGAAACTTCTGCGCGCGACCAAAGGCAAGCCGACTGTCGCCGCCCTCCTCTCGCTGCTGGTGATCGTGCTGATGGTGCTGCTGCCACTGGCCATGATCACGGCGTCGCTGGTCGATCAGGTCGCCGGCATCTACACCATGGTCAGCAGCGGCCAGATCGATTTCGCGGGCTACTTCCAGATCATCATGCGCGCCTTGCCGAACTGGGCCATTTCGATCCTGGAGCGGTTCGAACTGACCAACCTGGCCTCGCTGCAGACCAAGATCACCGAATTTGCCGCCCAGATCAGTCAGGCAGCCGCCACGTATGCGCTCAATATCGGCCGCAACACGCTCGACTTCGTCGTCAGCATGACGATCATGCTGTACCTGCTGTTCTTCCTGCTGCGCGACGGCCGCATCCTGGCAGCGCGCATCCAGCGCGCCGTGCCACTGAGCGTCGAATACAAGAGCCGCCTGTTCCAGAACTTTACGACCGTCATCCGCGCCACGGTCAAAGGCAATGTGCTGGTGGCAGTTGCACAAGGCGCACTGGGCGGCCTGATCTTCTGGATGCTGGATGTCTCCGGCCCGCTGCTGTGGGGCGTGGTGATGGCCTTCCTGTCACTGCTGCCGGCCATCGGCGCGGCACTGGTGTGGGGGCCGGTGGCGATCTACTTCCTGGTGACGGGCGATATCTGGCAGGGCGTCGTGCTGGCCGCGTATGGCGTGCTGGTCATCGGCCTCGTCGACAATATCCTGCGCCCGATTCTGGTCGGCAAGGATACCAAGCTGCCCGACTACGTGATCCTGCTCTCCACGTTGGGTGGCATGGCGCTGTTCGGCCTGAACGGATTCGTGATCGGGCCGGTCATTGCCGCCCTGTTCATTGCAGCGTGGGATCTGTTCTGCCGCTCGGACGAATTCCAGGAAGAATAACAGCGACAGCAACAGGAATAGTAAGATACGCGCTTTGCTCCGGCCGGCATTCAGTTGGCCGGGGTCCTGCCGCAACCCGATTCAACGATGGACTCTATGCTTTCTACCTTTCTCGACTGGTTTCTCCACCTTGACCGCCACCTCGCCGTACTGGCGGCCGAATACCAGCTTCTCGTCTATGTGCTGTTGTTTGCCGTGATCTTCGTTGAAACTGGCGTGGTCGTGATGCCCTTCCTGCCGGGCGACTCGCTGCTGTTCGTCACCGGTGCGCTCGCAGCGAAAGGCATGCTGTCGCTGGAAATGCTGATTCCACTGCTGATCATCGCGGCCGTGACTGGCGATATCCTCAACTTTGCCATTGGCAGTGCCTTCCGCGGCCGCGTGCAACGGGGATACCGGTTCAAGCTCATCAAAGCCGAACACATCGCGCACACCGAGCACTTCTTCGAGCGCCATGGCCCCAAGACCATCGTGCTGGCGCGCTATGTACCGATCGTTCGCACGCTCGCGCCATTCGTCGCGGCGCTGGGCAGCATGCGCTACTCGACCTTCCTTGTGTACAACATCGCAGGGGGAACCTTGTGGGTCGTGTCGCTGACGGTTGCCGGTTACGTGTTCGGCAACATCAAGTGGGTCAGCGACAACCTCACCGCTGTCATCCTCGGCATCATCGTGTTCTCGCTGGTGCCGGGTATCGTGGCCTGGCTGGTCCAGCGCCACCGCACGCGCCGTGCCGGCGGCCCGGTCTGAGCTGATCTGACGACGCACGCCCCGGTTGACAACTGGCGCCTGGTCCGGGGCATGCCCAAGGCCAGGGCCTCAGGCGGCGCAGACCGCGACCGGCAATGCCATCGACACGGTCGTGCCCTTCCCCGGTCCTGCACTGCGCACGAAGATGGATCCGCCATGGGCTTCGCACACTCCCTTGGCGATCGTCAAGCCCAGGCCCGCACCGACGGGTGCTCGGCCTGGCGCAAGCGCACGCCGCTCGAATGGCTCGAAGATGTGCTGCAAGTCTTCGGCCGCGATCCCGGCCCCGCAATCGATCACTTCGGCGCGCAGCACATTGCCTTCGATATACACCCGCAGACAAATTTCCTCACCGTCCGGTGTGAACGCGCTGGCGTTGCACAACACGTTGCCCAATGCCTGTGCGACCCGTTCAGGATCGCAACGCAATTCGGCATCGGGGTTATCCACTTCCACGATCAGGCGCTGGTTGCGTGAACGCACCAGCGTTTCGACAGCATCAAGCGAGAGGTTGATGATCTCGTGCTTCGTGCAACTGCGTGGTTCCACTGGCAGCGTGTGCACGCAATTGACACGTGACGCATCCAGCAGGTCGGCAATGAAGCGCGCGAGCTGCCTGGTCTGTCGCTGCACGACACCGGCCATTTTTGCCACTGCCGGGTCCTTGTTGGCGCACTGCAGGAGACCCGCGATGCTCATGATCGGCGCCAGCGGGTTGCGCAGCTCGTGTGCCAGCATGGCCAGGAATTCCTCACGCGCATGTGCCGCATCCCGCTCGCGCTCCTGCAGCCGGCGTTGCTCACTGATGTCGGTCAGGCAGCACAGAGCGCCGACGACAACGCCACCGGCATGAAACACGGGTTTGGCGTGAATGACGATGCGGCGCGGCTGGCCATTGCGGCATACGGCCAGCACTTCGGTGGGCGCAGGGGTCGCACCGGCTGCGGCTTGCGCGGCGGGGCTTTGCGCCTTGTCCAGCAACTGGCCATCCAGGCTGCGTAGCGTCTCGAAGCCATCCCAGCGCATGTCTTTCAGCAGCGGGCAGGACTCGCCCCAGATGCGTCGCGCAGCCGCATTGACATGAACGATGGCGCCATTTGGCGAACAACAGTAAGCAGGGCAAGGCATCTGCTCGATCGCCCACGCGTAGGATTCGGGCCAGCCATTATCCAGCTCGGCAAACTCGCGCTCAACAGGCATTTTTTCAATATTCATGGTGCATATGCGGAGTGCACCGCTCTCGAAGTCTCAGTCGACATTATCGACGTTGCAATATTTGCACGACGTAGGAGATGCACTACCCTGGTTGTCGGAGGTTGTCGTGCCGGTCGATACGCCAGGCGCAGTCAACGTTAAATAGAGGCTGGCTTTGAACTGACGAGTAGCCCAGTGGTCCAACGCGTGCTGACTGAGCCATAGATAAGTTCTGATTTTTATAGAGCGTGTGGCACAGACAGGTGCAACGCAAATGATGCAGGGGTTGATTTGAAGCTGGTTCAGCAGGACTGTAAACGACAAGCGCCCCGCATCGGGCGGGGCGCTGCATCAATGCCGGACAGGCGCCCGACCGGTCAATCAGTTCGACTTGGCGTGCGCTGCCAGGCGACGGGCGACTGCTGGCGAAACGGCATCGGCGCCGCGGGTCATGCGGTACAGCGCCCAGACATCGGCGCTGCCGGTGGTGCGGGTTGCGGCGGTTGGCGCTGCCTTGACTTCACGCACGAAATCGAATGCGGTGCTGAACACGGCGGCCAGTTGGGCAGCGAACGATGGGCGAAGGGACAAGGTGGTCATGATTTTTTCCTGTGTGTTTGATCTGGTATGAAGCTAGTATGCGCTCTCTCAGATAGAAATCAAATTGCGATCCATGATAGTCGTCATTCACAAATCAACTATCTCATAAATCCCGTATTTGATCGACAACAGGAACCGTGGCGGTGCCGGCGCAATGCCGGCACCATCGTGCGTTGAGCCCGGGCCGTCCTAGGCGCCAGCCAATGCAAGGCGTCCGGCCGGCGCTTCCTGACTGCGCGCCGGTGCCGAATGGACAGCGCCGACGCGGCTGTCAGTCTTGAACACGCTGACCACGTTGGCCAGGTGCGCCGCTTGCTCCTGCATCGAGCCAGCGGCGGCGGCGGCTTGTTCGACCAGCGCGGCGTTCTGCTGTGTCGCCTGGTCCATCTCCGTGATGGCGGCGTTGACCTGCTCGATGCCGGCGCTCTGCTCGTCGCTGGCATGCGAAATTTCGCTCATGATGCCGGTCACGAGGGAAATGCTCTGCACGATATTGGTCATCGTGGCGCCCGCACTGTCGACCAGGCTGGTACCAGCTTCGACTTTTTGTACCGAGTCGTCGATCAGGCCCTTAATTTCCTTGGCCGCAGCAGCCGAGCGATGCGCCAGGTTACGCACTTCGGTGGCAACGACGGCAAAGCCACGGCCCTGTTCACCGGCACGCGCCGCTTCGACGGCGGCGTTCAGCGCCAGGATGTTGGTCTGGAACGCGATGCTGTCGATGACGCTGGTGATGTCGACAATCTTGCGCGACGACGCATTGATCTCACTCATCGTGCCGACCACTTGTGCAATCACGGCACCACCCTGCCCGGCAATGCTGGCCGCTTCGGACGCCATCGTGTTGGCACGACGGGCATTGTCGGCATTCTGGCGCACGGTGGACGTAAGTTCTTCCATCGACGACGCGGTTTCTTCCAGGGAGCCGGCCTGTTGTTCGGTACGACGCGACAGGTCCAGATTGCCAGCGGCGATTTCAGCCGAGGCCGTCGCGATCGTTTCGGTGCCGGCCCGGACCCGGGTCACAATGCCGAGCAGGTTATCGTTCATTTTCTGCAAGGCCGTCATCAGCTGACCGGTCTCGTCGCGGGTGGTGACGGTGAACTGGCTACCCAGGTCGCCCGACGACACGCGGTCGGCCACCGCCACCGCAGCCTGGATTGGCCGAACGATCGAGCGGGTGATGAAGATGCCGAAGGTAACGCCCAGCACGATGGCAAGAGTTCCCAGACCGATCAGGGTCGTACGCGCCGTGTCGTACGCTGCTGCCGCGTCGCCGACGAATTTTTCCGCCGACTTTTGCTGCGCGGCGGCGAGCTTGTTGATCGATTCGATGTACGCAAGGCTGGTCGGACGCATCTGGGTGTCGAAAATGCGTCGCGCGCCCTCAGCGTCGCCAGCATTCTTAGCAGCAAGCAATGCCTTGCGCGCTTCCAGGTACGGCGCCCTGGCAGTCACCACCTCTTCGAACTGTGCCTGCGATTTGGGGTTGCGCAAGCCCGCCTTGATCGTTTGCTGCAATTCGGTAGAGCGCACCGAGCCGGCAGCAATGCGATCGGTGATGATTTTGACTTGATCGGGCTCAGCTGTGCGGTAGGCCATTTCCATCAACGCACTGTTGACTTCGATGATCTTGGCCCACTCGGCCACGTTGCGCTGGTTCTTCATGCTGGTGTTGACGACGCGATCGGTCGCATCGTTCATGTCGCCCATCCGACTGAGAGTGATGACGATCACCACGGCCATGAGCGTGAGCACGGCGGCATAGCTGAACGCCAGGCGCGTGCCAATTTTCAAGTTTTTCATAGAGCAAGAATAGGAGAGATAGTTAAGAAGGTGGTCCGCAACAGACCGGCTGACATACCGGAACAAGGATGCCCAAAGGAAATATGATCGCACATGCATGCATCACTTGTGTTGCACATGGCCAACATTTTCTGATAACAGCCATGAATTGTCGTCTAGTACGTACAAATACTTGCAACGTCAACCATGGATGTTCTCAAAGGAGCAAGAGGCGCCTGCGTGTGTCGCCATCAAAGAAGTCAGGTGCCCGTTGACACGTTCGAGCCAGCGGCTTCAACCGGCCCGGCAGGGCCATGTCACAGGGCATGACCGACCCACACAAGGACCAGGTCAACGCCTAGTTGCTGGCGATCATCCGCGAATAGGTGCGGCCATGCGCTAGAATCGCCCTCTTCGGTGCCGCGCGCGCCAGTATTCCGAGGTGGATTCACGTGTTTGCCGTTCTTTCCCTCGACATGGGGGCTGCCATGAAAACGCTGGTGCTCACGCTCGACCTGGTGGGCACCTTTGTATTTGCACTGTCCGGCGCCACCGCCGGCGTGCGGCGCCATCTCGATCTGTTCGGTGTGCTCGTGCTGTCGTTCGTGGCGGCCACCTCGGGCGGCATCGTGCGCGACCTCTTGATCGGCGCCACGCCGCCGGCCGCGTTTTCGGACTGGCGCTACCTTGGTGTGTCGCTGCTGGCCGGGGTGACGATCTTCTTCTGGCATCCGTTCATCCACCGCGCGCGCAATCCGGTGCTGCTGTTCGACGGCGCGGGCCTCGCGCTGTTTTGCGTGGCGGGCGCGCAAAAGGCACTCGTATTTGGTCTGGAACCGGTGATGGCCGCGCTGCTTGGCATGTTGACCGGCATCGGTGGCGGCGTCGCGCGCGACGTATTGCTGTCGAACGTGCCGGCCGTGTTCCGTTCTGATATTTACGCGGTGGCGGCGCTGGCCGGCGCGGCGGTGGTAGTGCTCGGGGACGCCCTGCAGTGGCCCACGACGCCCACTGCCTGCGTCGGCGCCGCCCTTTGCTTCGGCTTGCGCCTGGCCGCGATCCGCTATGGCTGGCACCTGCCGACGGCGCGCGGGATCGAGCCGCCGGACGCCAATGACCACAATCGCGACGGCCGCTGAGCGCGACCCGGCAACTGCATGCACTACAATGGGGGCCAGCCACGCCCCCCCCATTGAATTGACATGAGCGCCACCGACCTGCCCTACCGTGCCACCCTGCCTGAAGCTTGTAGCTGGCTCGAACAACAGACTGCATCGCCATGGACCCTGGCGCGCCTGCTCGAACATGGGGTCACGCCGTACGTCTGGCTCGACTACGATCCGGCCCACGCCGAGTTGTTTGGCGACGCCAATGGCGGTTACGCGGCGCCGATCTTCTTCCAGGACGACATCGCGCGACTGATTGCCGGCAGCGACGACGTGTTGATGACGATGACCAAGGACGCCTACAAGATCGTCGCACACCTGCCGGCGCCCGGGTTCCAGCGCCCGCTCGATGCGCTGCGGTTCCAGAAGAAGGACCTGTCGCAGCTGGTCGCCAGGCTGGAACGCGAGGCGCAGGCAGCCATCGCTGCAGCGACCGCGCCGCCACCGGAACCGAAGGCGCCGACCGAATCGGCCTTTGGCATCAACAAGGCGCAGGTGCTGGAAGCCTTTGCCGCCAATGCGCGCATCGATCTTGGCGCAGCGCTCGACAATGCCATCGGCATCTTCGGCGACGATGGCGCGCGCGTAAAGGCCAGCGTGCGCAAGTCGAAACGCAATGCGGTGTGGAACCCGGTTACGCTGGCGCTCGGCCTGCATGACCTCCACCGCGTACCATTGGGCCCGTTACGTCGCGCGTTCAAGACCCACGATTTTCTGCTGGACTGGGAAGACGACTGGGAGCAGTCGCTGCGTCTGCTGGGCAAATAACACGGGTCAGCGCGCGAGCAGGCGGCCCAGCTGCGCCGCCTGGTAGGCGCCGAAGGTATCGCTGAACAGGCAGCGGATCAGCGGGTCGTCGACGACGTCGACGTCCGGCAGATCACGTTCGGCATCGGCGTCGAAGCGGGCATCGTTGATGCGCATGTACATCGTGGTCAGCGACTCGCCCTGCTCCAGCGCCCCATACAGTCTGGCGGCCGGAATTTCCGTCGTCCAGCCGAGCGGGCCGGCTTGCTCGACCAGCGTGGCCACGTCACCCTCGAGCAAGTAATCGAAGACGCTCGCGTGGCCCAGGTGGTCAAACACCGACAGCCGCCAGTAGCGCGGCCCGTCGAAGTAGCTGGACGCCGCTTCCACCTCGGGATACTTGGCTGGAAGACCCGCACGGCAGTAGTACGCAACAAGCGCCATCTGCGCGTCGCTCAGGGCCGCAAAGTGCAACGCGATCGATGCGGTCGAAGGCGGCGCCGCATTGCCTTCATACGCATAATCGACATCCTGCGGCCCCACGGGCGTGAGCCACGCCAGCGGCGGCGCCGGCTGCAGCGCCCCGCCGCCCAGCCGCACGGACGTACCGGGATCGAGCCGCACGATGGCGGCCGCCGGCAGCGCCGCGCCCACCTCGCGCGTAAATTGCGCATAGCTGATAGGGAAGAACGCGCGGTTGTACCACGACCACGGCTCCTGCACGAACTGGCACGAACTGGGCACCACGTAGCGCGGCTGCAGCGCCTGCAACTGCGCGATCCATTCGGCCGGCAGTGCAGGCGGCGCGGCCACGGCGCGCGATGGCGTGAGCACCTCGATTTCGCGCATCGTCTGGAACGGCCACAGCACCATGTCCCACGGGCCCAGTTCGACCAGCTGAGCCAGCGTGTCGTCGTCGATCCACGAGTCGACCACATTGAGCACGTTCTGCCCGGCCGCCTGCACCTGGAACATCGAGTCGACATCGACGTCCATCGCCTCGCGCGGGGTCACGACGAATGCGCCGACCGTGACCGGCGCATTCAGGCGCAACGGGTGCACGTGCGTGAAGCCCAGCTGGCGCACCATGGCGAACAACGCGTCGAAGATGCAGTAGATGTACAGGGGCGTCGCGCGGTCCAGCAGATCGAGGCTGTCGAGCGAGCAGTGGTCATCGTGGAAGTGCGAGATGAAGACAGCGTCGAAATGCTGGCGGCGGATTGCCGCGACATCGAAGCGCACGTCCGGAAACGCATGGCAGTTGCGGCTGAACGGGTTCTCGAAGATGGTATCGAACGCGATCGTCGCGCCCTCGCACTCGAATACGTAACCGGCATGCAGGATGCGCGAAATGGTCAGGTCTGGCGTCGTCATTGGTCCCCCTTGGAGGCGGCATTCTACAGGGCGCGCTCCGGGACGGCGCTTGTTGTCGCCAAACCGAACCGCTACACTGCACCACCCCAGCGTTTTGCGAAAGCAGCAGATGATCATGAGCCGCCCCGTTCCCCGCGCCCTCCTTGCCGTGTGCGCGCTGCTGGTCACCGCATGGGGTGCGCTGGCGCTGTGGTTCCAGCTGCCGCGGCCCGCCGCCTACGCCGCAGTCGCGCTCTGGTCGCTGGCAGGACTGGCCGCCACCATTGCCATCGCGCGCGGCCCCGGCAAGTGGCCGGGCCCCAGGGCGCTGGTTACCGGCGCCGTGGCGCTGGCGGTGCTGCTGGGGTGGTGGTGGTCGCTGGCGCCATCGCACGAGCGCGTATGGGCCGACGACGTGTCGCGCATGCTCGTCTCGCGCGTCGACGGCAATCGCCTGGTGCTGCAGAACGTGCGCAACTTCGACTGGCGCACCGAGACGGATTACACGCCGCGCTGGGAGACGCGCGAGTATGACCTGGCCGGCATCGTCTCGGCCGACCTGATCCTGTCCTACTGGATGGGACCACACATCGCCCACACGCTGGTGACGTTCGGCTTCAAGGATGGCAAACAGCTGGTGTTCTCGCTCGAAATCCGCAAGGAGCGCACCGAGACCTTCTCGGCCATCGGCGGCTTTTTTCGCCAATTCGAGCAGGTGATCATCGCGTCGGACGAGCGTGACCTGATCCGCACGCGCAGCAATGCGCGCGGCGAGCAGGTCTACCTGTACCGCCTGCGCGCCACGCCGGACCAGCTGCGCGCCGTGCTGCTGGCGTACCTGGAACGCGCCGACGCATTGCGCCGCCAGCCCGAGTTCTACAACACGCTCACCAGCAACTGCACGACGATCCTGTACGAACTGGCGCACCGCATCGCACCCGACCTGCCGCTCGACTACCGCCTGCTGGCATCGGGCCACTTCGCCGAATACGCGTACGACCAGGATGCGCTGACGCCAGGCGTGCCGTATGCGGTGCTGCAACAGCGCGGCCACATCAACACGCGCGCACGCCAGGCCGATATCGATGGCGCCGATTTCTCGCGCGCCATCCGCGCCGGCGTGCCGGGGATCCCCTGAACCGGCGCGCCAGTCATGCGTCGCCGGGCTGCTCCGCCTCGGCCCGCCGGATCGCCACTTTCGCAATGCGGCGATCCTCGACCGCGATGACCTCATAGCGCCAGCCATCGAGTTCGACGCTCTGGCCAGGCACGGGCATCGACGCGAAACGCGCCAGCAGGAAGCCGGCCAGTGACGTGTAGTCATCGTCCCCCACCAGCGCATCGGTCTCGAGTACCTGCTCCAGCTGATGCAGGTCGGCCGCGCCATCGGCTTCCCACACATCCGGCCCCTGGGGCCGGATCGCCAGTTGCTCGTCTTCGTCCGGGAATTCGCCGGCAATCGCCTCCAGGATGTCCACGGGGGTGAGCAGACCTTGCACGATCCCGAATTCGTCGGTGACCAGTACGAGCTGGCCGTGCGCGCGCTTGAGCGTGTCCATCGCGCCCAGCACACCGGCGGTATCGGGCAGCAGGATCGGCGTGCGCACCACGCCGGCGTCGGGCGATGCATCGATGCGCCCATGCAGCATCAGCGCGCTGACCAGGTCCTTGGTGCGGGCAATACCCACCAGCTGGTCCAGCTGGCCGCGAGCGACCGGCATGCCGCTGTGGGGCGACGCCTGCAACTGGCGCAGGATGGTGTCGGCATCGTCGTCCAGATTGACCCACGTGAGTTCCGAGCGCGGCGTCATGATCGAGCGGATCGAGCGGTCGGCCAGCGCCAGCACGCCGCTGACCATATTGCGTTCTTCGGCGCCGAACGCTTCCGGCTCGATGACCGGTTCATCCTGCGGTTCGGCATCGGCATCCATGTGCGCCCGTTTCTTGCCGCCCATCAGGCGCAGCACCGAATCGGCGGTGCGGTCGCGCAGTGGCACGCGCGCTTCCTGCTTCAAAAAATTGCGGCGTGCGAACTGGTTCAGCGCCTCGATCAGGATCGAGAAACCGATGGCGGCGTACAGATAGCCTTTCGGGATATGAAAGCCCAGGCCTTCGGCAACCAGCGACAGGCCGATCATCAAGAGGAAGCTCAGGCACAGCACGACGACGGTCGGATGCGCATTGACGAAACGCGTCAGTGGCTTGGAAGCCAGGATCATGACGCCGATCGAGATGATCACCGCGGCCATCATCACGTACAGGTTGTCGACCATGCCGACGGCGGTGATGACGGCATCGAGCGAGAACACGGCGTCGAGCACGACAATCTGCGCGACCACGGCGCCAAAGCCCGCATACACGCGCGACCTGGTCTGTACATGCGTGACGCCTTCCATGCGTTCATGCAGTTCGACGGTGGCCTTGAACAGCAGGAACACGCCTCCCAGCAGCAGGATCAGGTCGCGGCCGGAGAACGCCATCGATCCGAGGGCAAACAGCGGCGTCGTCAGCGTGACGAGCCATGAGACGATGGTGAGCAGGCCAAGGCGCATCAGCATGGCCAGGGACAGGCCAATGAGGCGCGCCTTGTCGCGCTGGTGCGGCGGCAGTTTGTCCGCCAGGATGGCGATGAAAATCAGGTTGTCGATGCCCAGGACGATTTCCAGGACAACGAGCGTGAGCAGACCCGCCCAGATGGTGGGGTCGAATAGCCATTCCATGTGTTACCTCTTGTTTTAAACAGTGTGAACGTGCAGCCGCGCAGGGGCGCAGTAAGGGCGTGCCAAAAAATTGGCACAGGCAGGCGTCACACCGCGCGCGGCGGCTTGAACAAGGGTTGCCAGGACTGGCTGGGACCGGACAGGGATGGTGGTGCAGGCACGCCGCCGCGCACATCGGCCAGGCGCAGCGAGAGCGCTTCGTTGATGGTGTCGTGCACGTCGGCGCCGGCCGGCGGTTCATCGGGATCGATGTCGCAGCTGGACTGGCAGTCGTAGTTATCGGGCAGGTAGGCGTCAGCGAAGACGGGTGCAGACGTCAGCTGCACCACCGGCGCGGCGTCGGCGGCGCGCTGCGATGGCTCGGGCGGCAGCATCGCGGATGCGGCCATGGCCAGAGCAAACATGTTCAGGGGGAGCAGCAGGATCAGGCAGATGACGAATACTCGTCTCATAAACAGAAGGGAACTACCGCAAAAAAGCCGGCGACCCGGTCATTTTAGCATGGCCCCGCGCACGCCATTCGTGCGCGCCGCACGCACGGCGGCCCTCTTGTACAATGGCCGCCACCTTACCCACCGGCCCCGCCGGGAAGCATCCGATGCACACATCTGCCCAGCGCATGAGCGCGCTGCTCGACTATCTCGTCGAGCAGGCCAAAGACATAGACCCTTCCGCGTTCACGCTCGCGAAAGTCACCGAATTCAAGAAAACCTTTACCGACCTGGCGACGCTGCCGTGGATCGAATTCAACGTCGAGACCGAGCAGGATGACCTGTGGTTGCGCGTGCACCGGCTCGAGTCCACATCGCCGCCGTTGCTGGCCGATCCAGCGCTGGCGCCATACCTGGTGATCGGCGCCGACCCGTCAGGCAATCCGCCGGCGCTCAATGAAGCGACGCTGGCCGATGCGCGCCATGACGATGCCGCCCATGCCACCGATGACCAGGCGAAGCAGCGCGTTGAAGAACGCGATGGGCAGCGCCGCGCCCGCGTTGCGCAGGCGCTGGCTGCCTACCTGCCGCCGTGGCAGGAGTGGGCGGCGCGCGAGCGTCCGCGCCGCCAGGTGATCACGCTGTATGCCGACCTGTTCGCGCTGAAGGCCAGGCTCGAATCAGAAGAAGCGGCGCGCCCGCTGGAACTGGTCTGGGGCATGGGCCTGTCGTCGTGGCAGATGCGCACCCCGGCGCCTGTCGACTTCCATTACCCGCTCATCACGCAGGCGCTGGAAATCGACATCGACCCGACCTCGCACGCCATCGGCCTGCGGCCCCGCCAGCTCGACGCGCACCTGGAACTCGATGCATTCGCGGCCTGCGGCGTACCCGGTATCGGCGACGTCGAACGCGCTGCCCGCAGCGTGCTGGCCGCGCGCGGCGACAGCACGCTCTCGCCGTTCTCACCCGAGATGATCGAGCCGATCCTCAAGCTGATCGCCGGCCAGGTCAGCGCCGACGCGCGCTACGACATGGCTGCCACGCAGGCGCCGCCGCCTGGCGAGCGCCTCGTCGTCACGCACGGCTGGGTGATCTTCGCCCGGCCGCGTGCGACCCACTTCCTGATCGACGACATCGCGCGCCTGAAAGACCGCGTGGACGACGCCGAAGCATTACCGGACGGGCCGCTGAGCCTTGTCACGCCGCCCGGCAGCGCGGTGCTCGAGCACGAGCCGATCGCGTTTCGCGGCCTGTCCGGCGGCGCCATCAATGCCGGCGAGCCGCGCGAGCTGTACTTCCCGCTGCCATACAACCGCGAGCAGGAAACCATCGTCCAGCAACTGGAACGTTCGCCCGGCGTCACGGTCCAGGGCCCGCCCGGCACCGGCAAGACGCACACGATCGCCAACATCATCAGCCACTACCTGGCCTCGGGCAAACGCATCCTGGTCACGTCCAAGGGCGAGCCGGCGCTGAAGGTGCTGCAGGAAAAGATTCCGGAATCGATCCGGCCCCTGACCGTTGCCCTGCTCTCTGGCGACAAGGAAGGCATGCGCCAGTTCCAGGCGTCGATCGAAGCCATCATCCACACGCTGTCGCATCTGAACCCGCAGCTCGAGGCCGAGGCGATTGCCGCGTGCCGCGTCGCGCTCGACCGCGCGCACGCCGAAACCGCTGCCATCGACACCCGCATCGACGAGATCGCGCACGCCCAGCTGGCCGCCGTCAGCGTCGACGGCGTCGAGATGCGCGCGCAGAAGATGGCCGAACTGGTCATCGACGGCAGGGAGCGTTTCGGCTGGTTCGACGACGACCTGTCGCTGGCCCCGCACCACGCGCCGCCATTTGGCGACGAGCAGGCGATGGGACTGCGCGAGGCGCGGCGCCGGCTGGGCGCAGATCTGGTGTACTGCAATGCGCGGCTGCCGGCAGCCGATGCCCTGCCCCCGGCGCAGGCGATCGGCCGTCTGCACGACACGCTGCTGGCCATGCGCGACATCGAGCGCGACGAAGCCAGTGGCGCGCTGCCGCCGCTGCGCGCGACCACGCCCGACGTGTTTGCCGCCGCACAGGCGTTGCAGACGGCGCTGACCGGCGCGATTGCCACCGCCGCCGAGGTCGAGGCTTCGGGCGTCGACTGGGCGCACGCCGTGCGCCTGAAATCCCGCCAGTCGCAGTTCGTCACCGAGCGCGGCGCGTTCGAGGCGCTGCTGCCCGAGATGGATGCGCTGCTGCGCGCACGCGCCGAATTCATGCAGCGCCCCGTCACGGCGCCGACCGAAGCACTCGGCAATCCAAAAGCCGTCGACGCCATCAACCGCGCCGTCGAGACGGGCAAGCCGTTCGGCCTGCTGTCATTCGGCGGCGGCGACGTCAAACAGCAAATTGCCGCGATCCGCGTGGCCGGCCTGGCGCCAGCCTCCAGCGACGACTGGGCCCACGTGCAGCGTTACGCCGCGCTGCAGAACCGCCTGCACTCGTTCGCCGTGCGCTGGAATGCCTTCGCACCCGACCTGTCGCTGCCGGTCCTGGTGGCCGACGTGGCGCAACTGCGCGCCATCGAGCAGATCCTGACCACGGCCCGCGCCGCGCATGCCCAGGCAACCACGCACGACGTGCAGTTGCCGAGCCTGGCCCAGGCCGTGTTCAGCCAGCCGCCGACGAACGACCTGCTGGGCCGCGAGGCCGACCTGCTGCGTGTGCGCGACTACCTGGCGCGGCACCTGGCGCGCGCCAATCTCGAACAGGCCCGCACCGCCATGGCCGCGCTGCACGGCTTGCTGGCCGGCGCCGATGGCCCTGTCGGCGTGCGTCTGCGTGACTTCGCCGGTCAGACGCTGGGCACACCTGGCCTGGCGGCCGACACGGTCAGCGCCGACTATGCAGCGTTGCTCGCGGAGCTGCGCCGCATCGCTGCGCTGGCGCCCGACCTGGCCACCGTGCGCGACCTCGCCGAACGGGTCGCGCAGCATGGCGCCGCACTGCTGGCGGCACGCTTGACGACCATCCCGGTCGACGCCCACGGCGACGACGCCGTATTCCCGATGCGCTGGCGCGATGCCTGGACCTGGGCACGCCTCAAGAGTTACCTCGACGGCATCGATGCCCGCGACGAGATGCTGGGCCTGGCCGAGCGCCGTCACGAACTCGAACGGGGCCTGGCGCGCCTGTACGAGCAACTGGTGTCGAAATCGTCCTGGCTGGCCACGCGCCGCCTGGCCGGCCAGAACGTGCTGAGCGCGCTGGAAACCTACCGCACGTCGATGCGAAAACTGGGCAAGGGCACGGGCGTGAATGCGGGCCGCTACCGGCGCGACGCGCAGGAAGCAATGGTCAATGCGCAGGCCGCCGTGCCGTGCTGGATCATGAGCCATGCCCGCGTGTCCGAAACGCTGCCGGCCACGCTCGGTGCGTTCGACCTCGTCATCGTCGACGAGGCCAGCCAGTCCGACCTGTGGGCGCTGCCGGCGGTCCTGCGCGGCAAGCAGCTCCTGGTAGTTGGCGACGACCGCCAGGTCTCGCCCGAAGCGGGCTTTGTCTCGGCTGCCAAGATCACCGACCTGCGCCGGCGCTTTCTGGCAGGCCAGCCATTCGAAGCAGTGCTCACGGCGGACATGTCGCTGTACGACATCGCCTCGACCGTGTTTGCCGCCTCGAAGGTCATGCTGCGCGAGCATTTCCGCAGCGTCGCGCCCATCATTGCCTACAGCAACCGCGTGTTCTACAAGGGCTTCATCCAGCCGCTGCGCATTCCCAAGGCGTCCGAGCGGCTCGATCCGCCTTTGATTGACGTGTTCGTGGCCAACGGCTACCGCGAAAACAAGGGCCTGAACCGTCCCGAGGCCGAATTCATCGTGGCGGAGATCGACGCCATCCTGCGCGATCAGGCCTACGCCGGGCGCACGCTGGGCGTGGTGTCGCTGCTGGGGCCCGAACAGGCGCAGCTCATCGACAAGATGGTGCGCTCGCGCTGCGACATGGCCGAGCTGGTCAAGCGCAACTTTGCCTGCGGCGACGCGCGCCTGTTCCAGGGCAGCGAGCGCGATATCATGTTCCTGTCGATGGTTGCCGACAGCAAGCAGCACCACGCGCTGTCCGGCGTGCAGTTCGACCAGCGCTTCAACGTCGCCGCCTCGCGCGCGCGTGACCGCATGTACCTCGTGCGCTCGGTGAAGCTCGAAGAACTGTCGACGCTCGATCTGCGCCGCACGCTGGTCGAACACTTCGCCAAACCACTCGAAGCCAATGAAGAAGCCACGAGCCTGATCGATCTGTGCGAATCCGGTTTCGAGCGCGACGTGTACACGGCGCTGTTCGAGCGCGGCTACCGCGTCATTCCGCAAGTGCCGGCGGCCGGCTACCGCATCGACATGGTGGTGGAAGGCGCGCACGACCGGCGCCTGGCGATCGAGCTCGATGGCGACGACTTCCATGGGCCGGACCGGTGGCAGGCCGACATGGGCCGCCAGCGGGTGCTCGAACGGGCCGGCTGGACCTTCTGGCGCTGCTTTGCGTCAACCTGGTCGCTGCAGCGCGAGACGATCCTGGCCGAGCTGCTGGCGCGCCTGGCGGCGATGGGCATCGAGCCGCTCGGGGCCATGGCGCGCACGCCGCTGCTCGTCGAATACCGCGAATGGGGGCGTGATGCGCTTACCAGCGTGGAGCCTGAAATCAGAACCGATGCTGCATCCCCAGCATGATGCCGGTCTGGTTATCCGACACGCCGGTCACGCCGCCATCTTCGGTCGAGTCGCGCGTCACGCCGATCGGCACGCCGCCATCGGCCTTCGCGTATGACACAGTGGCATACAGGTTGGTGCGCTTGGTCAGCGTATACCGCGTGCGCACCACGAACATCAGCGGATCGGCTTCGGTGTCGCTGGCGTTGACGCCGTTCTTGACGTTGATGTAGTAGACCACACCGGTCATATCGACCATTGGCGTGAGGTCGACGTTCGCGCCGGCCCACCACGTGTCGGCACGCACCTCGCTGCCAACCGGCCGCTCGAGCCGGTAGTTGCGCAAACCGAGTTTGAGGTCGGCGCCTTTCGTGAGTTCGTAAGCCAGGCCTACGTGATACACCCTCGAGACGGAGCGGGCGATTGCCGTGCCAGTCACGCCGTTCACGCGCTCTGCCGTGAGCACGTAGCGCAGGCCGCCAATCGCGTGCGCTGCGCCGACCGCCAGTTTGCGGCCATCGGCATCGCTTTCACGCGATTCGCCGGCGCCGAACGATGCACCGATCTTCACGCCACCGAACTCACCCTGGTATTTCACCATATTGTCGAACGCGGTCGTCATGCCATATTTACTGCCCAGCGTGCCGCCGCCAGTCGACGCCCACGAGTAGCGCGGCGCGTAGCCCATCGGGTCGAACGGGCTGATGAAGTCGTACACGGTCGTGAACGAGCGCCCGATGATCACGCGGCCGAACTTGCCTTCAAGACCAACGTTCGCCTGACGGCGAAACAGCGGGCCGTCGATTTCCCCCGTGTCCGAGAGCACCGGTGACTCGAACTGGAACACGGCTTTCAGTCCCCCGCCCAGATCTTCACTGCCGCGAAAACCGAAGCGCGAATTATTCGAGCCACCCGAGGAGACGCGCAGCGAGTTGCCGCCCGATTCCTTTGCATTCGTCACGTATTCGATGCCGGTATCGAGCAGGCCGTAGACCTGCACACTGGTCTGGGCCATGGCGCTGCCACTCACCGCTGCGGCGATGGCCGCCGCGAGCACTGTCTTGTTCATTCCTGTCTCCATTATTGTTGGTATGCGTCCGCTATTTTGCATAACGTCGTCCAATAATGCAGTTAGAAGTTTCCAACGTCAACACGTCACGTTCAATTTGTCGCTGGAATTTCCATGCAGTGGCGACAATGCATCGGTTAAGCAGAAGATTCTTCAAAAACATTGAAATAGTGAAAATCCTCACGAATCTGATTGCATAAACACGCATCCAAATGCAATATAGAAAAGCAATCGACAAAAACGCGCGCCCGACGTGGCGTGCCCAACACCGGAGATACAAGACATGTACACCTTCAAGCAACCCGTGCTGATGGGCGCCCGCGCGCTCGCCATCGGCGCCCTGCTCGCCTGCACCGCGCCAGCCATGGCGCAAGCCCCACTGGAACTGAAGATCATCGCACCGGCCGGTCCGGGCGGCGGCTGGGACACGGCGTCGCGCTCCCTGCAGCAAGTCATGCTGTCATCTGGCGCAGCGAAGAACGTCCAGGTGATCAATGTGCCTGGCGCCGGCGGCACCGTCGGCCTGGCCCAGTTCGTCAACGGCGCCAAGGGCGATGGCAAGCAGATCATGACAATGGGCATCACGATGCTCGGCGCCGTGCTGACCAACCGTTCGCCAGTGGGCCTCGACACCGTCACACCAATCGCGCGCATCACCGCTGATCCGCTTGTCATCGTGGTACCGGCAAACTCGCCGCACAAGACCATGAAAGACCTGGCCGCTGCCATCAAGGCCGACACGTCACGTGTCGTCTGGGCCGGCGGTTCTGCCGGCGGCGCCGACCACATCCTGGCCGGGCTGGTCGCGCGCACCGTGGGCGGCGATGTACGCAAGCTGAATTACGTGCCATTCTCGGGCGGCGGCGAAGCACTGGCCGAGATGCTGGGCGGACGCGTTACCGCCGGCGTCTCGGGCTACAACGAGTTCGAAAGCATGATCAAGGCGGGCAAGCTGCGCATACTGGCTGTCGCTTCCGGACAGCGCGTTGCCGGCATCAACGTGCCAACGCTCAAGGAACAAGGCATCAACGCGGAACTCGTCAACTGGCGCGGCATTGTCGCCGGCCCGGGCATCACGCCGCAGCAGCGCCAGGCGCTCTCGGCAGCGGTCGAGAAAACCCTCAAGTCGCCCGAGTGGAGCAAGATCCTCAAGATGCGTGGCTGGGAAGCTGCGTACCTGCCACCTGACCAGTTTGCGGCATTCATGAAAACCGAACAGGCGCACGTCAAGGGCATCCTGGTCTCGATCGGCCTGGCCAAATGAATCCCGGCGTTCCTCGCAAGGTCGCCGCCTGGCGCGCGCCGCTGCTGGTGGGCGTCGGCTTGCTGGGCCTGGCCAGCCTGACCATGTTCGATGCGATGCGCGTGGCGTCCGGCGTCGGCCCGGGCGTCGGCCCCTCCGCCGCGATGCAGCTGATCGCGCTGATGCTGGGCGCCCTGGGCGTGGCGCACCTGGTCCAGGCGATGCGCGCCAAGCGCACCGCTGCCGTGCGTGAAACCGAAGGCACGGCCAATCTGCGATCGCTGGCCTGGGTACTTGGCGGCCTGGTGCTGCAAATCGTCACGCTCGCGATCGGTGGCGGTTTCATCCTGTCGTCAGCCATCCTGTTTACCGCAACTGCGTGCGGCTTTGGCCGTTCGCTCAAGTCGTGGGGACCGGTCTATGGCCTGCTCATGAGCAGCATCGTCTATCTGTTCTTCACGAAAGCGCTGTCGCTGTCGCTACCGATGGGTCCATTAGAGCAACTGCTGGGATAAACATTCATGGACACACTTTCACTTCTTGCCGATGGCATCTGGGTGGCAATGCAACCCGGCAACCTGCTGTTCGCCGCCGTTGGCGTGCTGCTCGGGACGCTGGTGGGCATCCTGCCCGGCATCGGACCAGCGCTCACCGTTGCATTGCTGTTGCCCGTCACGTTCAAGCTCGATCCGACCGGTTCCATCATCATGTTCGCCGGCATCTACTTCGGCGGCATGTATGGCAGTTCGACCACCGCCATCCTGATCAACACGCCGGGCGAAGCAGCATCGATTGCCACCGCCATCGAAGGCCACAAGATGGCACTGGCCGGCCGCGCCGGTCCGGCACTGGCCACGGCCGCCATCGGCTCGTTCGTTGCCGGCACCATCGCCACCATTTGCCTGGCGCTGCTGGCGCCTGGCATCGTCGACCTGGCCGTGCAATTCGGGCCATGGGATTATTTCGGCCTGATGGTCGTCGCCTTCGTGACGGTGTCGGCCACCTTCGGCAGCTCGGTACTGCGGGGCCTGACGAGCCTTGGATTGGGCCTGTTCCTCGGACTGGTCGGCATTGACAAGCTCACCGGCCAGGCCCGCCTCACCTTCGATACGCCAACGCTGATGGACGGCGTCTCGGTCACCACGCTGGCCGTCGGCCTGTTCGCGATGGGCGAAGCACTCTTCGTCGCCTCACGCTATACGGGTGCAGCGGAGAAAATCCAGGCACTGCGCGGCTCGCTGTGGATGTCGCGCGCCGACTGGAAAGCATCGTGGAAGCCCTGGCTGCGTGGCACGATGCTGGGCTTCCCGATCGGTGCGCTGCCAGCCGGCGGCGCCGAAGTGCCGACGCTTCTGTCGTACACACTGGAACGCAAATTCTCGAAAAATCCGGAACAATTCGGCAAGGGCGCGATCGAAGGTGTGGCTGGCCCGGAGGCGGCAAACAATGCCTCGGCCACGGGCACGCTGGTGCCGTTGCTGGCCCTTGGCCTGCCCACGTCGGCCACGGCCGCGATGATGCTGGCCGGTTTCCAGCAATATGGCCTGACGCCTGGCCCGCTGCTGTTTACCACCAACCCCGAAATGGTCTGGGGCCTGATCGCCAGTTTCCTGATCGGTAACCTGATGCTGCTGGTGCTCAATCTGCCGCTGGTGGGCCTGTGGGTCAAGCTGCTCACGATTCCACAAGCGTGGCTGTACGGCGGCATCCTCGTGTTTGCCGCGATGGGCACGCTGGCTGCCAATCCGTCGACGACAGAGCTGACCATGCTGGTCGTGTTCGGCCTGACCGGCTACCTGATGCGCTGCCTGGATTATCCCGTCGCACCGATGGTGGTGGGCCTGATCCTGGGACCGATGGCAGAGAACCAGTTCCGCCGCGCGCTGCAGGTGAGCATGGGCGACTATTGGGTCTTCTTCAAGCATCCCGGTTCGGCCACGCTGCTGGCCATCGCCGTGATCGCCCTGCTGGCGCCACTGCTGTTCAAGAGCCTGCGTAAATTCCGAGCCAGCGAGGATTGAGACCATGACGACACCGGGGGCGATTTCGCCGGCGTACCTCGACCATGCCGGCGAGCGGCTGCGCATGGCCGACCTGCCCGGCCAGTTTGGTGAACGCCTGCATCAGCTGCCCGTCGTCCTGCGGCTGCTGCTGGAAAACGTCCTGCGCAACAGCGCCGAGGATGAACGCCAGGCCGGTATCGACGCCGTCTTCGGCTGGCTGGAACATCGCACCAGCCAGGCCGAGATCGCGTTCCAGCCCGGGCGCGTGCTGATGCACGACACCACCAGCACCCCGGCGCTGGTGGACATCGCCGCCATGCGCAATGCGCTCGACGAAGCGGGCTGGAATCCGGCGCTGCTCAATCCCGGGCTACCCGTCGATATCTCGGTGGACCACTCGCTGGCCGTGGAATTCTTCGGCCAGCGTGACGCCATCGAGCGTAATCTGCAACTGGAAATGCGCCGCAACCGCGAGCGCTATACCTTCCTGCGCTGGGCCTCGAACGTCATGAAGGGCGTGCGCATCCACCCGCCCGGCACCGGCATCATGCACACCATCAATCTCGAGCAACTGGCCACCGTCGTCACGACCGAAGAACGTGATGGCGAGCGCTGGGTCGTGCCGGACGTGATGATCGGCACCGACAGCCACACACCGATGATCAACGGGATCGGTGTGCTCGGCTGGGGTGTCGGCGGCCTGGAAGCGCAAACGGTCATGTTCGGCATGCCGACCATGTTGCGGGTGCCGGACGTGGTCGGTGTGCGCCTGAGCGGACAACTCGGCGCCGGCGCCATGGCCACCGACCTGGCGCTGACCGTCACGCAGCGCCTGCGCGAGATCGGCGTGTCGGGCGAATTCGTTGAATTCTTCGGGCCCGGTGTTTCGACACTGAGCGCCGGCGAGCGCGCCGTGATCGCCAATATGGCGCCAGAATACGGCGCCACGACGGGCTTCTTCCCGGTCGACGCACAGACGCTGACCTATCTCGCGCAAACGAATCGCTCACCAGAGCAATGTGCTTTGGTCGACGCCTACTGCCGCCGCAATGGCCTGTGGTTCGATCCCGACGCGCAGCCGGTCTTTACCCGCACGATCGAGATCGACCTGGACCGTGTCGCGATTCACGTCGCCGGGCCCAAACGGCCGCAAGACTTGCTGGAGTATACCGGGACGGCAGCCGCCCTGGCGGCGCTCGACTTTGCGCCCGCACACCGGGACACGGGCGCAGGCGCCGGCCTGCCGCGCCATCCGGTGGTCATCGCTGCCATCACCAGCTGCACCAACACGTCCGATCCGGGTCTGCTGGTCGCCGCTGGCCTGGTGGCGCGCCGCGCGCGGGCGCTGGGCCTGAAGGTGCCGGCCTGGGTCAAGACCTCACTCGGCCCCGGCTCCCCGGCTGCTGCCACCTATCTGGCACGCGCCGGCCTGCTCGACGATCTGTCGTTCGTCGGCTTCGACATCGTCGGCTACGGCTGCACGACCTGCATCGGCAACTCGGGCCCATTGCCACAGGTGGTGCAACAGGCGCAGGCGCGCGGCGAGATCCAGCCGGTCGCCGTCTTGTCGGGTAACCGCAATTTCCCGGGCCGCGTCCATCCCGACCTTGACCTGGGCTTTCTGATGTCGCCGCCCCTGGTGATCGCGTTTGCGCTGGCCGGCAATGCCGAGATCGACCTCGGACGCGAGCCGGTACAGATCACGCAGGATGGCCAGCCTGTCTTTCTGAACGACCTGTGGCCCAGCCGCGCTGAAGTCGATGCGTTGGTGCGCGAGGGTTTGCAGGCCGACGACTTCCCGCGCGCCTTCGCGCGCGCCAGCCTGAACCCCATCTGGCACGCGCTGAAGGTGCCGGCAACCGCCCTGTATCCATGGGACCCGGCCTCGACCGCCCTGCGCCGTCCGCCATTCGCGTCGTTCACCGAGCGCAGCCTGCTCGGGCACTATACGGCGTATCCGCTGATGGTCGTGGGCGACGACATCACGACCGACCATATTTCACCCGCCAGCGCGATCCCCAAAGACAGCTTCGTCGCCGACTTTCTGGTGGCGCAGGGCGACGACCGCGATGACCTGAATGTGTTTGCCTCGCGTCGCGGCAACTGGGAAGTGATGGTGCGCGCCGCGTTCTACAGCAAATCGCTGCGCAATCTGCTGCTGCCGTCGGCGCCGGTAGGCCAGACGCTGCACATCCCGAGCGGCGACGTGGCGCCGATCTTCGAGGTGGCGGATCGCTATCGCGAAGCGGGCGACCCGGTCGTGCTGGTGGCAGGTGAACGCTATGGCACCGGTTCATCGCGCGACTGGGCCGCCAAAGGCCAGCGTCTGCTGGGCGTGCGCGCGGTACTGGCGTCGAGTTTCGAACGCATCCATCGCTCGAACCTGATCGGCATGGGCATTCTGCCGCTACGCCTGCCGGCTGACCGTTCGCCGGCGCTGCTGCAGATCGCGCCGGGCGACCGGATCGAGGTCGACGCTGCAGCCGATACGCTGCAGCCGCGCGTTGCCATCGCCGTGCGCATTCACCGTGCAACCGGCGCTGTCGACATGTTCACCGCCACGGCGGCGGTGGAAACCCGGCTCGAGACCGAACTGCTGCGCCACGGCGGGGTCATTCCTTACATTCTCCAGAAAACGATCACGCAGCAAGACCAATCCTGACATCGGCCATAATGCCGGCGTGGGCCGCGGGCCCGAACCGATGGTGAATATGAACGTGGACTCTTCCATTGCGAAGCAGATAATCGCGCTGATCAAGACCGAAGCATGGCCCGTCGGCAGCCATTTGCCGGCGCAAATGCTGGCCGACCGTCTGCGCGTGTCGCGCCAGCCCGTCAACAGCGCTCTGGCGCTGCTGCACGAAAAGGGCGTCCTGATGCGCGAACGCAACCGCGGTTACTTCGTGGCGCAGGAACTCCCCGGTGCGCTCGACGACATCGTGGCCGGGCTGGGCCTGGCCGAATCCGATATCGTCACGAGCGTGTACTTTCAGATCGCCGATGACCTGCTCAAGAACGAATTGCCGCTCGCCTGCCCCGAACAGCTGATCCGCTCGCGCTATGGCCTGACGGCGGCGCAAGCCAATGCATTGCTGGCACGCATCGTCAGCGAAGGCTGGGGCGAGCGCAAATTCGGCTATGGCTGGACGTTCTCGTCGATGCTGACCACGCCCGACAGCCTGCTGCAGTCGTACCGACTGCGTATGGCGCTCGAACCGGCCGCCCTGCTCGAACCGGGCTTCAGACTCGAACGGAAGGTGCTCGAACAGTGCCGCGCTACCGAACGCCATATGCTCGCCGGGGGCATCGAGACCGCGACGACGGACGAACTGCATGACCGGGGCGTGCATTTCCACGAAAGCCTGGTCGCAGCATCGGGCAACCCGTTTTTCATCGACACGATCAAGCGCGTCAACCGCGTGCGCCGCCTGATGTCGTACCGCTCGACGAAACAGCGTGACCGCTACCCGGAACACTGCCGGCAGCACTTGTACATCCTCGATCTGCTGGCGCAGGAAAGAAACGACGACGCATCGAACTTCATGCGCGAGCATCTTGCGTACACGCTCGATTCGCTGGCAAAGATCGAGAACATCCTCCAGACCGGCAATCTTCCATCACCTTGAGCCCCCGACCATGAACCTGACTTCTTCCATCCGTGCGGCCTTCACGCCCACCGGCACACTGCGCGCCGCGATCAATCTGGGCAATCCGATCCTTGCCTGCCGTGACACCGATGGCGCCGCGCGCGGCGTCTCGGTCGACCTCGCTACTCGTTTCGCCGCGCTGCTGGGCGCGCCGCTGGAGCTGGTCGCGGTCGATGCCGCCGGCAAGTCGGTGGATGTGGTGCTGACGGAACAGGCCGACATCGGTTTCTTCGCCATCGATCCGCTGCGTGGCGAGCATATCGCCTTCACCGCGCCTTACGTGCTGATCGAAGGCTGCTACCTGGTGCGCAACGATTCACCGTTGAGCGCCAACAGCGAGGTCGATGCTGCCGCCAACCGGGTCGTGGTCGGCCTGGGCAGTGCGTATGATCTGCACCTGACGCGCACACTGGAGCACGCGCAGATCGTGCGCTCGCCGACCTCGCCGACCGTGGTCGACACGTTCATCGAGCAAGGCGCAGACGTGGCTGCCGGGGTGCGCCAGCAACTCGAAGCCGATGCGCGGCGCCTGGGCGGCCTGCGTTTGCTGGGCGAACGCTTCATGGTAATCCAGCAGGCAATGGGCACACCAAAGAGCCGCGGCGAGGATGCCGCAGCGTTCCTGGCGCACTTCATCGAGACCATGAAAGCCAGCGGTTTCGTGGCCGAGGCGCTGGCGCGCCATGGCATCGAAGGTGCGTCGGTCGCACCCGCGCCTTGAGACGCTTACCGAGGAAACGCCACCGTCACCACACAGCCTTGAGCATCTGCCTTCCGGGCAATCATGACCGTGGCGCCGTGCTGGTCGGCGATCTGGCGCACGATGCTCAGGCCCAGGCCTGCGCCCGACTTGCCACCGGGCCGTAACCGGTAATAGGGACGGAACACGTTTTCCGTTTCCTCGTCCGGCACCGGGTCGCCATCGTTTGATACACGCAGCAGGCATTGGCCTTCGCTGCAGTCGATGGCCACGTCAATATCGCCGCGCGCCAGGCCATGCCGGGACGCGTTCTCGATCAGGTTGCGCAGCAGTTGCTGCAGACGGTACGGGTCGCCCTGTACGCTGCAATCGTGCGTGGCGGACAAGCCGAGTGACTGGCCGCGCCGGTCGAGCAAGGGTTCCTGCAGCGCCATCACGTCGCGGCAGACTTCGGCCAGCGAGACCTGGCGCTGCAACTGCATGTCAGTGCCGGACGCAAGGCGGCTGAAGGTCAGCAGCTGCTCGGCCAGCTGCGTCGTGCGTTCGAGCGCGCCCACTGCCTCGCCAAGCGACGCGTCACACTCCGCCTGATTGGCCGCGCGCAGCGCATTCTGCACATGCAGCTGCACTGCTGCGATCGGCGTGCGGATCTCGTGCGCGGCCGCATCGATGAATTGCTGTTCGCGCTCGAACGCCGCAGCCACCCGCTGCAACAGGCTGTTGAGTTCATCGACCACCGGCGCCAGCTCGCGTGGCAGATCCGGCAGTTCGACGGGCGCAAGCGACTCCGGCTCGCGCCGCGCGATCGCGTCGGCCAGCGTGCGCAGCGGCGCCAGGTTCGTCGCCAGCACCAGGTTGACCGCCAGCACCAGCAGGATGCCGCCGATGATGACGGGCGCCAGCACCGACGCGCCGAGCTGCTCGACCATCTCTTCGCGCACCTCGTCCTTCTCGGCCACGACCACCCACACATGGCCCGATTTGAGGGCAAATACCTGCCACAGCGTCTCACCGAGCAGCTTGCTGGTATAGCCTGCCGCCAGGGGTCCGAGCGGCGCTTCCGGCGCCGACGCCGAGCGGGCCAGCAGGCGCCCTTCAGCGTTCCAGACCTGGAAGGCGATCTTGTGTTCGTACGGGTGGCCATACGGCGTTGCGCCGCCCGAGTAGCCGAGCCGCTGCGGAATCGGAACCACGATGGGCGCGCCGATGGTGGCGGTTTCCAGCTGGTGGGCGACCAGCGTTTCGAGCACGCGCGCCGAACTGGCCAGGCGCGCGCTGAAGAATTCTTCGGACTCGTAGCGGGCGAACCAGTGGGCGGCCAGCGAGATACCCCCGAGGATCAGGAGCATGCACGCCATCGTGCGCACGATCAGGCGCCGGCGGATCGAATAGCGGCGCCCGCTCATGCAGCCAGATTCCCGATACGGTAGCCAAGCCCGCGCACCGTCTTGATGAGATCAGGGTCGGTCTTGCGCCGCACATGGTGCACGTAGACGTCGATGGCATTGCTGGCCACGCCCTCGCCCCAGCCGTACAGCGACGCTTCGAGTTCGCTGCGGGTAAATACTTTGTTGGGCTGCTCGACGAGCCGCCGGAGCAGCATGAATTCGCGGTGCTGCAGATCGATCGGCTGGTTTTTCCAGCTGACCGCCATGCCCGCGAGATCCAGCGCCAGGTCGCCAAAGCGCAGCTGGTTGACCGACAGGCCGGCGCGGCGCCGTTCCAGTACCCTCACGCGTGCCAGCAGTTCATCGACATCGAACGGCTTGATCAGGTAATCGTCGGCGCCCAGGTCGAGCGCGACGATCCGGTCGCGCACCGCATCGCGCGCCGACAGCACCAGCACCGGCACGGCATTGCCGGCGCGCCGCACCCGGGCCAGCACGTCGATGCCGTCCAGGCGCGGCAGGCCGAGGTCGAGGATGGCCAGGTCGAACGCATTGTGTTCCAGCGCCGCGACCGCTGCCACGCCATCACCCAAATGCTCGACCGTGTAACACGCCCGCCCCAGGGCGAGCTTCAGGCCCGATGCCAGCGATTCATCATCTTCGACAAGTAGTATTCGCATCCCGCGCGTCTCCAGCAGGTTGTTATTTGCGCTTGGCCGCGACCTGCGCCAGCAACGCTTCGGCTTCGGCACGCCGGCCTGAATCGGCCAGCTTGCGGCCAGGCCGCGCCGGCGCCTGCAGCGCCTTGCGCAGGCAGCGCTCGGCGCCGGCAAAGTCACCCTGACGATATAAAAAGTCGCCCAGGAAGTAGTTGGCGTCGATGCCGTCCGGGTTCAGCGCCAGCCCCTGCTGCAGGTACTCGCGCGCCTTGTCCTTGTCGCCAAAGCCGATCGGCCACCCCGGCACCTGATAATACAGGCTCCCGAGGCTCGTGTACGCAGAACCGCCCAACGCCTTCGGGTCGGCCTGCAGCGCCGCTTCGAAATCCTTCTTGGCTGTTTTGGCCAGGCCCAGCGCGCCCAGACCGCCCTTGGCGCCGGCGTGGCTGGCCACGACGATGCCATGCCAGATCAGCACGCCGGCGCTGTCGGGATAGCGCGACAGCACCGTGTCCGCTTCGGCGCTCAGCGCCTCGAATGCGCGCTCCTGCCCACCGGCGGGCGCGCCGTACTTCACTTGTTCCCAGCGCTGCTGCAGCGTACTGACGGCGTCGTCGGCGGGTGCGGCCAGGGCGACGTTGAAGGCCGCCATGCCCAATACGAATGTGGTAAGTGTGCGATACGATAATTTCATGATGACCTCGGTTGTGCGCTCCGGACAGGCGCCGGCATGTGTTTGCGAATGACAGGCAACTGGCCGCGGATGGCCCGGTCGGGCAAGGCAGGCAGCAGGTGGTTGAGCAGGACCAGCAGCGCTTCCTTCAGCCCCGGCTTGTGCTCCCACGCCGAGCCTTCGATGAACGCGCATAGCTGGCGCGCCACATCGGCCGGCTCGTCCAGCGCCACGCCCATCTCGGCATTCATCGCCTCGACCGGTCCGGTGTTGATCGGCGTGCGGGTCGCGCGCGGGATGAAGTGCCGCACCTCGACGCCGGTATCGGCCAGCTCGCGCCGCAGCGCCTGCGTGAAGCCACGCAGGCCCGCCTTGCTGGCGCAGTAGCCGGCAAACCCGGGGTAGCCCAGATAGCCGAACAGCGAACCGACATTGATGACCTGCGCGCTCGATGCGTTGCGCAGCTGGGGCAGCAGACGCTGCGTGAGCAGCATCGGTGCGAGCAGGTTCACCTCGAGCAGGTTGCGCAGGGCCGCCGGATCCTGGCTCTGGAACGCATGGAAGTCATTGATGCCGGCATTGTTGATCAACAGATTGACGCCACCCAGCTCGCTCGCCGCCGCGACCACGGCATCGAGCGTCGCTGCTTGCGTGGCGTCGCCCACGACGATGCGCACCAGATGCGGTCCAAGCCGTGCACGCAGCGTCTCGAGCACGCCGCGGTTGCGGCCGACAAGCACCATCGCCGCGCAGTACGGCGCCAGGGCCACCGCAAGCGCCTGGCCGATGCCCCCGCTCGCGCCGGTCAGGACCAGCCGCCATTTCATGTGCGCCATGCTAGACCCCGGCCAGGCTGGCGCTGCGCTGCGGCAGGCTGCGGAAGATGTCGCCATACAGGCGATACATCATGCGCGCACTGTGGATGATTGCGTCGCGGTCGGCGGCGCGCTCGACCCGGTTCATCAGGCTCACGAAGAATGCGACATGGGCGAGGTCGAGACTGCCGTGCGAGGTCAGGTAGCTGAACGCTGCATCCGGCAGATCCAGGCGCAGCTGGATGGTCTGCGCAGCCTGCGTCGCCAGCGCCGTGCTGGTGCCTTCCAGTACGTGCACCATGCCGAAGAAGCCGATCGGGTTGCCGCGGTCGATCCCGTGGTAGGCGTAGGCCACCATCAGTTCGGTCGCCGGCAGCGGCCGCGACTCGCGCGCCAGCTTCGGGTCGCCGCCACAGGCGGCGATATCGGACAGAATCCACTCCTCGTGGCCGATTTCTTCTTCGATGTATTCGGCAATGGCCTGGCGCAGCCACGCTTGCTCGTCACCCAGCCGGCTGCCGCAGGCCATCATCAAAGGGACCGTGTGCTTCACGTGGTGGTACGCCTGTGTCAGGAAGGCCACGTACTGGGCCAGATCGATGTCGCCCGTCAGTGCCTGCTGGATCAGCGGCGTGCCAAGCAGTTGCTGGCGCTGGGGTTCGGTGTGCTGGCACAGGATGTCGTAGAACTGCATACATTGCTCCTTCAGGATTGGTAAATTTGTTCGATGTGCGCCGCGCAGCGCAAGCGCGCCGTGTCGCGCCGCAGGCGCCCGTTGACGGTCGCGGTGCCATCGGCTTCGCTGAACGGCGCGGTGCGGAACCACGCGCCGATGCGCGCATAGTCGGGCAACTCCTGGTTGACCCGTTCGACGGCGGCATCGATCACCGCATCCGGCGCATCCGCCTGCAGCGGCACGATGGCCGCCGCCAGGTAGGCGCGCGCCTCGCCGACCACCATCGCCTGGGCCATGACGCCCGTGCCGAGCAACAGCGACTCGGGCCACTCGGGCGACACGTTGCGCCCGTAGGCGGTGACCAGCACGTTGTTCTTGCGCCCGTCGATGTGCAGGTAGCCGTCGGCATCGAGATGGCCGATGTCGCCGGTGCCCAGCCAGGTGTCCTGCCCAGGCGCATGGTCTCCCGAAGCCTGGCCCAGATAGCCGGCCATGACGCCGCCGCCGACTTCGATCTCGCCGTCCGGCGCGATGCGCACGCTGCGATTGGGCAGCGGCTTGCCGGCGCTGCCGATCCGCGCCTGCCCCGGCAGATTGAGCGACACGACCGAGCCGCACTCCGACAGGCCGTAGCCTTCGTACACGGGGAAACCCCTCGCCTGCGCCGCCGCAATCAGCGCCTTGGGCGTCCTGGCCCCGCCGACCGCGATGAACTTCAGACTGGCAATGCGTGGATCCTCCGGCCGGACCGCGGCCACCAGCGCCTGCAGCATTTGCGGTAACAGGATCACGCTCTCGGCGCGCGTGGCGGCAATCGCGGCAAGACACACCCCGGGATCGAACGATGCCGCACCGCGCAGGCCGGTCATGGCCAGCGGCAGGCTGATATTGAGCGCGCCGGACAGCATGGCCGTGTAGGTACCGGCGATGTTTTCAAGCAGGACCGACAACGGCAGCAGATTCAGATGGCGGCGGATGTTCAGGCCGGCCAGCGCGTCGGCCAGCACCTGCGCCAGTGCCCACTGCTGGCTGGAACCCAGGCACACGCCTTTCGGTTGGGCGGTGGTACCCGACGTGAACGTCACTTTCTGCACGCCATGCGGCACGGTGCCCGGCATCTCGGCGCCGGCATACAGTGACAAGGCGCCGGGCGTGGCGACCGCCGTGGTATAGCCCAGCGCGCCGGCCAGCGCCGCATCGACGCAGAACAGCCCATCGACGGCGGCCTGCGTCAGCGCGTGGCGCCATTGCGGCGGCGTGAAGAACGATGGCAGCGGCACCAGCGTCATGCCTGCCTCGTGCACGGCCAGGTCGATGGCAATCCATTCGGGACCGTTGTCGGCCAGGATCGCCAGCGCAGCGCCGGGACGGAACGTGGCGCGCAACATCCGCGACAACGCCTCGACACGCTCGATGAGCACGCTGGCGCTCCAGGTGCCTTGTGCGCCTTCCAGCACGGCGCCGCTTGGGGGGAGATTAGCGCGCCAGTTGATCATGACCGAATCCAATATTGCCGAACATGACTTGCGGATGGGTCGCGTAATAGCTGCCCCATGCCCCCTGCGCCTGCCCCAGACGCGCCGGGTCGGCGTCCGCCAGCACCGACGGTGCCAGCCGCAGCCGTGCAAACGAATTGAGCAGCGCCCGCGTGGCGGTGAACGTGACCCAGACCAGGCCCTGGCAATGCAGCTGGTGCGTCATGGCCACGATCAGAGTGCGCGCAGCGCCCGCATCGGTACTGGCCAGGTTGCCCACTTCGACGATGCTGCCGCGTGCGACCGGCCGGCCGGTGCGCGCGCCGATTTCGGTCTCGACCGGGCCGTCCAGATAATGTTCGAGAAACAGCCGGCCCTCGCCCGCCAGCGAATAACCGAGCGCAGCGACCCAGCGCCCGGCGCTGTCGCGGCAGCCAGCAAGCGTATGGCAGAAATGCTGCAGGGTGGCGCCGTAGACGCGGGCAAACTCGGCGGCGATGAAGGCTTCGAGCGATGCGCGTTCCGGATGGTCCGGCGCCACGAGTTCAAGAGTGCGCCCGGCCCCGGCTGCGGCGGGTGGCGTGGCGCTGGCGCGGGTAGCGCATGGCATGGTGGTCGACACTGGTCACTCCTTTTGTTGTTCCCATGGCGAAACTTATGGGGGCAACATTAAGGCCAGATTAATCGACACTCGCAGTGCGGAGGGTCAGCGGGACAGTGCCCGTAGCCAGTGTTCAGCGCCAGGCGCTGTCGACGCCGGCATCGAAGACGAGAAAGCGCGACGGCCCGCCCCTGAAATTGTTATCAGAGACGATTACCAGCGAACGATGCCCATTGGCCAGCCTGGGTCCCCATGCCATCGCCTCGTAATTGTCGGACCACCCAACCGGCAGCTGCGCATTGCCCAGCAACTGGCGCTTGACGGCCGGCCGCACGCCAGCGGCAATCGGCGCGTCCGGGTCGAGCGCGGTGGCGCGCTGCAGGTCGACGTCATACAGGCGCACATCGAACGTGAAATCCTGCGCTGTCTGGCGGCCGGCGCGCTCGATCACGAGCAACCGGCGCGGCCCGATGGCCAGGATCTCGGCAATGCCGTTCTCGCTGTAACCGCCCGGGCGGCCCGGCGGCAACACCGGCTCGAGCCGGTATGCGTACTGCGCCAGGATGCGGCCCTGCCGGTCCAGCAGACTCAAGCGCGTGAACGCGCCCTCGCCCGGCGCCGACGCCTGGCCATCCTGGATCAGCGCACCTTCCATCGCCAGCCACAGGTGCTGACCATCGGCACTGAAGCTCAAGCCCTCCGGCCCCGCATTGCTGCGCCCACCGGCTTCTTCATCGGGCTGGATCTGCAGCGCTGCGGGAAATGGCGGCGCGTTGAGAGGCGTGCCATCCATGCCGGTGCGGGCCAGCAGCATCGGCGAGCGTGCGGCGCGATCGCCTTCGCCGGCAAACCAGAGACTGCGCTCGAGTGGATCGATGCGCAGCGTCTCCAGGTCGGCCACCTGCCCGGGCTCGCCGCGCCGCGCATACGGCGCGCCGCCAGCCTGCACCAGCGGCTGCATGCCGGTGATCTGCACGCCGGCGACACGTTGCGCGTCGTAGTCGATGCGGGCGCGATAGAAACGCGTCGGGCCATGCACGCCCCGATCGTCGCTGATGATGAGCCATTGCCTGGCCACGCTGTCGTAATCGATGCCGGACAAGCCACCGACGCGCGTCTCGCCGACGCGCATGTCACCCGCCAGTTGTGCGGTGCCGATCAGCCGCAGGTTGGGAGAAGGCGTGCTGCAGGCAGTGAGCAGCAGCGCAGCAGACATGGCGAAAAGCCGGCGGATAAAGGTCATGGCGGTTTGCGTGAATCCCGGCGCACCCGCCGGCAAACAGCCATTATCCCTCAAGCGCCGGGCCCACCGCCAGCCTGGCCTGCCTTACATCCTGAAGCGCAGGCTCACGCCATACGTCGTCGGGTTGTAGCGGATATCGCGCGGCTGGTACTGGCCCAGCGCGCTTTCATACTTCGTGCGCGTCAGGTTGATGGCGTCAAATTGCAGCGACACGTTGTCGTTGATCTCGTAGCCGATGCTCAGGTCGACAAACGTCGCGGCCTTGACCACGCGGTCCTGGCCGAACGGCGCTTCGGCGATCTGCTCGACATAATCGCCCCGGCGCGTGGCGGCCAGGCGGCCGGTGAAGCCGCTGCCTTCGTACAGCAGCGCAAAGTTGTAGCTCTGGCGCGAAACGCCGGTGAGCGCCGTCGTCGTGAACTGGTCGCTGTCGAAGGCCGTGCGCGACTGGTTGTCGCCGTCGATATAGGTGGCATTGAACTGCGCACCCAGGCCGCTCCAGGCGCCCGGCAAAAAGTCGGCAAACTTCTGGATGCCGAATTCGGCGCCGCGCAGGCGGCCCTTGCCCGAATTTTGCGGGCGCGTCACGCGATACAGCTGGCCGTCAATCGTTTCATCCTGCGTGAAGCTTTGCTGGTAGCCGTCGATATCGCGGTGGAACAGCGCGATCTGCGCGTAGCCGTTCTTCTTGAAGTAGTACTCGAGCGTGGCGTCGAGATTGGTGGATTTGGTCGGTTCCAGCAAGGGGTTGCCGGCCCCGCCGCTGCCCGCCACGTTGACCGTCGGCGCAATCAGGGACAGCGACGGATTGAGCGCGCCGAACTCGGGCCGCGTGATCGTCTTGCCGACCGACAGGTGCGACTGCAGGTTCTCGCGCCAGCCGATCGTTGCGGTAGCGCTTGGCAGCACATTGGTTTCCGACGTCGACTGGTTGATGTCGGTGATCACGTCGCCAGTGCGGCTCTGGCCGCGCAGGTCGCGGTTCACGCGCACGACGCGCACGCCGGCTTCGCTCTTGATGCCCACGCCGGCAATCTCATGGTCCCAGCGCCCCGCCGCATACAGCGTGACATTCTGTTCTTTCTGGTCGAACGCGCGCGCCGGGTCTTCGGCAATGCGCCCGCTCGCCAGGCCATAGCCATTGCGCACCGCGTCGGCCTGGTCGATCAGGAAGTCAGCCGACGGGGCGCTCCAGGCGCCACCCAGGCGGTCCAGCCCCGGCACCAGCTGCTGGAACGCCGGCCCGAATGCGCCGATCGGGGTCGGCCGCGCCCCCCTGAAATCGGCGTTGCCTTCGGCGCCGTGGTAGCTCGCCTTGCGCGACGACAGCCGCACGCCACCCAGCAGCGCCCTGAAGGCGCCGTCGCCCGGCATGCGATAGACCGCGTCGGTACGCCACTGCAACTGGGTGCCGGCCTGCTCGTTCCAGTTCTGCACCATCCCGCGCAGCACGTAGGCATTCGGGTCTTGCAGCACATTGGCGTTGCCGCCCTTCGTGATCGCGTTGAAGCCGCCATGGCCGTCGGCGCCATACGCGTACACATTGGCGCTCACGCCAGGCGCCTGCTGGTCGACGATCAGCGTGTCGTTGACGAACTTCGAGCGCGTATAGCCCACCTGCGACTCGACCGACAGCGGGCCCTCGAGGTACTTCAGGCCCAGGTTCAGATAATGCGTAGCAGTGCGCTCGTTCTGACCCCAGGTGCTGGTGGCGGTGTACGGCTCCCAGTCGTTGGCACCGCCAAACTGCGCGGCGGGCGCGGTCGCAGACAGGATCGGGCAGATGGCGCCCAGCGACGTGGCGCAGCCATTGGACTGCTGGCCCAGCGTCACGCCGCTCAGGCGCGGCGCCGAACCGACATTCGAAAATGCATAGTTGACGGCGTTGCGACCCTGGTAACCCATGCCCAGGTATTGCGCGGTGGCCGTCGTGCGCGGATTGATCTTCCACTGGAAGGCGCCGTGCACGCTCTGGCGTTCGCGCGCGCCCTGATTGTAGGTGCCGCCGATATGCGGCAACTGGCCCAGCACCTCGCCGGGCGCGAGCGGTGCAAATGGCGCCGACTCGCCCAGACGCGTGGCGCTGCCGTCGGGGCGCACCGAGAACACATTCGATGGCCGGTCGTTGTACTGCACCGGATAAGCCCAGTTGTCGCGGTTGACGGCGACGTCGAACAGCGCGCCCATCTCGCCGACATCGGTGTCCCAGCGGTTGCTGACCAAAAAGCCGCCGCCCGGGCTGTGCTTGTCGGCCGTATTGCCGCTGCCGTTGATCTGGTTGACGCGGTCTTCGACATAGCCGGTAGCCACGAAGCCCTTGGCGTCGAACGGCGCGCGCAGGCGGATATTCACTGCGCCGGCGATGCCGCCTTCGAACTGGTTTGCGGTCGCCGATTTGTAGACTTCCATGCCGCCGATCGACTGCACCGGCAAATCCTGGTACGCCAGGCGTCGCCCGGCGGCAGTAAAGATCTCATTGCCGTCGAGGGTCGTGGCAACGTCGGGCAAGCCACGGATCGTGACGTTGCTGGTCTCGCCGCGATCGCGCCCGACCTGCACGCCCGCAACGCGCTGCAGCGCATCGCCCGCATGACGGTCGGGGAACTTGCCGATGTCATCGGCGTTGATCGCATCGACCACCTGCGCCGCATCGCGCTTGATGTCCTCGGCCGAGCGCAGGCTCTGGCGCAGGCCAGTGACCTTGATGACGGTGGGCGCGACTGGCGCTGCCTGGGCTGCATCAGCAGGTGCTTCCGGCGCCTGGGGTGCCGGGGCCGGCGAGTCGGTGACGGCCTGCGCGAACGCTGGTGCGCCATACGAGGACAACAGCATGATGGCGGCACATACCGGCGTGAGGTTCAAACGGCGCATTCGTTCTCCTGGAGTCTGCATGGATCGGGCGTGCCGCGACCGGCGGCGCCTGAAATGTGTCTTCATAACGCAGCATGATGCAATCCAGTTGACATAAATACACCAGAAAAGTTTTTCTCCCTAGAATTGACTCGTCCGTGAAATGTGGGAATGTGCAAACAATTAACGTACGGCGCTGACTGTACTTGGCGAATATGTACTCACGTCCGCCATCGTTGTCATCTTCCGAGAATCGTGTCCTGGGCATCGGCGTCGCCATGCTGCTGCACGCCTCCTTGCTGAACGCATGGCAGGCAAGCCGCCAGCGAGCGCCCGACGACGAGCGACAGGCGGTCTTCACCCAATGGGTTCAGGTGCCAGACAGCAGGCCGCAGCCTGCCACACGCGATGTCCGCGTGCCCGCAGAACGCAGGCGCGCAACCGTCGCTGCACCAGCCGCCCGGACTGGCCAAGCGGTAGCGTCGGGCATCGAGCAGCCCAGCGCCAAGCCGGACGTGGCTGTGTCAGCCAATGGTCGTGACGTGACGCCTGTTGAAGGCGGCGCGCGACTGAGTGTCGAGCAAGCCTTACGCGAAGCGGGCGTCATCGAGCGCACGCTCCGCAAGAGCAGCAAGGCGTATATCGTCGCCCACCGGACAGCCCGCCGATCCGCATGGCCCGCGGGATTGCCGAAACGGCGGCAGTCTCGCCGGGCCGCTGGTGGGAAGCGCCCAAGATTGTTGAACTCGTCAATGATGGCGGCGACGGCGCGCGACGCACGCGCGTTGTCACGGCTGGCCGCATCGATTGCATCACCGAGCGCGCCCCCCGCAACGAGCATCGACATGATCGAAAAATTCGGCAAACAGAGCATCACGAACTGCGGGCATGAACACGAGCAGCCTGTCAACGCCCAGGAATGGCGTACTGCGCGCGATTGACGATGACCGTGCCGCGGATCAAGCCGACGTCTTGGCGTCCTCGAGCGACTTGCCGGCGGCAAGCCATGCCTTGACCCAGGCCGGTTGACGGCCACGACCGCTCCATTGCTGGGCAGGATCGTCGGGATTGGTGTAGCCGACGGCGGCAACGCCTGGCTTTCCTGGTACGGGCGCTTTGATCGCCAGTATCTGTTTTTCAGTCAGGCCGGCATTGCGGGCGATGTGGAGGATCTGTTCGCGCGCCCTGCTGATGCTGAGGAAATGGTGGGTTTTGAGTGCATCGTCGACCTCGGCTTCGAGTGCGCGAAGTTTGGCCAGCGAGTATTTGGAAAGGTCTTGCATGGTTGCCTGGTGCTTTACAGTGAATGAAAACAGCACCCTAACATGCCGGGCCGCCTGTTGGCGACCCGGTCGGATGCTGTTTCTACGTTTCTACTGGAGGCGAACCGCCACATCGAACAGCCAGGTCCGGCGAATCTCGACCACATCGTACTGGCGCGCCAGCGCTGGCGGAAACGGTCCATACGGCGCGTGACTGGCAATGATCTGGCGGATCGCCTCATCGACCGCAGGCACGCCGCTCGAGGTCACGAACGTCACCCGCTCCACCGAACCGTCGCTGCGCACGGCCACGGTCACGAGCGGCTGCCGGTGCGGCTGCCTGACGATATCGCGCACGGCGCTCAGGCTCATGTTCAGTTCGATCTTGCGGCCCATGGCTTCCGCATACGCCACGAGATCGGCATTGGCGTCGGCGCGGCCCAGCAACCATCCGCGACGCTGCCCACGGCCGGCGTCACGCTGCGCGGCTTCCTGGTTCAGTTGCCGGCCGATCGCGCGCAGGCGCTCTTCACGCTGCGCTTCCTGCGCGGTTTGTACGGGCGCTGCTGGCGCTTGCGCCAATTGCGCGAGGCGTGCTGACTCCTGCCTGATCGCGTCCTGGCGTGCTGTTTCCTGGCGTGCTGCTTCCTGCCTGATCGCGTCCTGGCGTGCTGCTTCCTGGCGTGCTGCTTCCTGCCTGATTGCGTCCTCGCGCGCTGCTTCCTGTTGTGCCAATCGTGCTTGCTCCTGCCGGGCTGCTTCGACGCGCGCGGCGTCAAGCCGTGCCTGCTCGTGGCGGGCCACTTCAAGCTTTGCCTGCTCCTGCCGGGCGATTTCCGCACGGGCCGCCTCCCGCTGGGCCGCCGCCTTGCGGTTCACTTCCTCGCGACGCTGTGCGTCTGCACGCTCGGCATCGCGTTGCGCCGCCTCGGCGCTGGCCACTGCTTCCCGGGCTGCTTGCTCACTTGCCTGTGCCTGTTCCTGTGCCTGTGCCTGTGCCGTCAGCTCGGCAGTCCGCTGCTGTTCTGCTGCGGCGGCGGCCGCTGCGCGCGCCGCCTCTCGCTGGACGACCTGCTGGCGCACGCGCTCTTCCGCCATCGCCATCTCCCGCCTGGCATTATCGAGCGCGATAATGCGCGCCCCGGCCGCGTCGTCGTTCTGTGGCGTCGGTGCTGGCGCTGGCGCTGGCGCTGGCGCTGGCGCTGGCGCTGGCACTGGCTGGGCCTTGCTGACCTGCGCTTGCGTGACAGATGACGCAGGCGTGGTTGGTGCTGGCGCGGCAGGCGGCGTCGGCTGGCTCACGATGGCCGGTGCTGCTGCCTTCGCCGCAAGGGCGGGCGGCAGCGCTGGCGCCGCGGTGGGTGGCGGCGCCAGCCTGACATTCAGTTCAGTCGCCGCCAGGCGTCGCTCTTCCAACGGCATGCGCAGACCTGGAAGTCCGAATACGTCGCCCTCGAGTGGAATACTCAGCAGCAGAGCGTGAATCGCCAGGGATAGCAACAGTGCCAGGCGCATTCGCCAGGAAAAAGCAGGCGGATCGGAAGGAGTTCTCACATTGTCGGATCGGTCGGGGGTCGGCGTGATGGAGGCGAGTTGCCAATGGTGCAAGATCAGCGGCGATGCTATCACACCGCTGGCCCCGTCGCCATGCTCCCTGCATTCGCCCAACCTGTGGCACTATTACTGCTAACGCCACCGTCGTACAGCGCAATCGCCGGGTATTGCCCCATACAAGCGAAGGATCGCCATCATGCCCCGGATATCCCACGTCGTCGGCACCAAAACGTATTTGTTCGCCGATCTGCGCGACCTGCTGGCCAAGGCGACGCCCGCGCGCTCGGGCGACCATCTCGCCGGGGTTGCCGCAGGCAGCGCCGAAGAACGCGTCGCCGCGCAAATGGCGCTGGCCGACCTGCCCTTGACTACCTTTCTGAACGACGCCGTCGTGCCGTATGAAGCCGATGAAATCACGCGTCTGATCATCGACAGTCACGACGCCGCCGCATTCATGCCGATCCGCCACCTGACCGTCGGGAGTCTGCGCGAGTGGCTGCTGAGCGATGCTGTCGATGGCGCCATGCTCGCGCGCGTCGCAGCTGGCATCACGCCCGAGATGGCGGCAGCCGTATCGAAGATCATGCGCATCCAGGATCTGGTGCTGGTGGCACGCAAGTGCCGCGTCGTCACGCACTTTCGCAACACCATTGGCCTGGCCGGCACGCTGTCGACGCGCCTCCAGCCGAACCACCCGCTCGACGACCTGTCGGGCATCGCGGCCAGCCTGTTCGACGGCCTGATGTACGGCAGCGGCGACGCGGTCATCGGCATCAATCCGGCCACCGACAATGTCGCGCAGGTGGTCAGGCTCGTCACGATGCTGGACGATATCATCAGCCGCTACGACATCCCCACCCAGTCGTGCGTGCTGACGCATGTGACCAATACGATCGAAGCGATCGGGCGCGGGGCGCCGGTCGATCTGGTATTCCAGTCGATCGCCGGCACGCAGGCAGCCAACGCCAGTTTCGGCATCGACCTGGCGCTGCTCGGCGAAGCGCGCGCCGCTGCGCTGTCGCTGGGCCGCGGCACGGTCGGCAACAATGTCATGTATTTCGAGACCGGCCAGGGCAGCGCGCTGTCGGCCAATGCCAACCACGGCGTCGACCAGCAAACCTGCGAGGCCCGAGCGTATGCCGTGGCGCGCGCATTCGAGCCGCTGCTCGTCAACACCGTGGTGGGATTCATGGGGCCGGAATACCTGTACGACGGCAAACAGATCATCCGCGCCGGCCTCGAAGACCACTTTTGCGCCAAACTGCTCGGCCTGCCGATGGGGTGCGACGTCTGCTATACCAACCACGCCGAAGCCGACCAGGACGACATGGACGTGCTGATGACAATGCTGGGCACGGCCGGCTGCACCTTCGTGATGGGCATTCCGGGCGGGGACGACATCATGCTCAATTATCAGACGACGTCGTTCCACGACGCGCTGTATGTGCGCCGCGCGCTCGGCCTGCAACCGGCGCCAGAGTTCGATGCGTGGTTGCACGCCATGGGTATTTTCAAGGGCGCGGGTCAAGCGGAGCTGGGACGGACCGTGCCCCCGGCATTCCAGCGCGCGCTGCTGCAGTCATCCTGAGGTTGCTCCCATGTCCGATTCGATTGACGATCCCATTGCCGGCGCCGCGCCCTGGCAAGCCTTGCGCCAGTTCACTGACGCCCGCATTGCGCTGGGCGCCGCCGGCATCAGCCAGCCAACAGGCGCGCAGCTGGACTTTCAGCTCGCGCATGCGCGGGCGCGCGACGCCGTGCATCTTCCGCTCGACGTTGATGCGCTCAAGCCAGCATTGCAGGCAGCGTGGCCGCGCGCTGGCCAGCCCCTGCTGCTGCACAGCGCGGCTGCGAATCGCAACGTCTATCTGCAGCGGCCGGATATGGGGCGGCGGCTCGATGCGCCATCACGCGCGCTTCTGACCGATAGTGACGATCGCAACCGCCCCTGCGATCTGGCCATCGTCGTGGCGGATGGCTTGTCGTCACACGCGATCGCGCAGAATGCCGCGCCCTTCCTCGCAGCGCTGCATCTGCAGCTTGCCAGCGTAGCGTGGACGCTTGCGCCGGTTGCAATCGTCCAGCAAGGCCGCGTGGCCGTGGGCGACGAAGTCGGTGAATTGCTGGGGGCGAAGCTGGTCGTCGTGCTGATTGGTGAGCGGCCGGGCCTGAGCGCACCGGACAGCATGGGCATCTACATGACGTGGGCGCCATGCGTTGGCCTGACCGACGAGCGCCGTAACTGCATCTCGAACGTCAGGCCGGCGGGGTTGGGTTATGCCCAGGCGGCCGCCAGGCTGCATTATCTGCTCGGGCAGGCGCAACTGCGGCAGTTGAGTGGCGTTGCACTCAAGGACGAGACGACGCAGGATCACGTGCTGCCGGGTGGCAGCGGGCCGGTATTCCTGCTGTGACTTTCCGAAACAGATGGTGCGTATTGAAAACTTCTGCAACTTCTCGCAGAGAATGGCGGAAATCACTATTCTTTGCTGAACTAAATTAGCGGGATAAACTTCCTCTCCGGCCAAAAGCGGTCCTTCAATGAAGGACTCGTCGCCTCAGTGCCCGATGTTTTCGAAACCTGTGTTTTCCCCTTCAGACCGCCTTTAATTCTTTGCAAACTGCACTACGGTGGTCAAGCACACCCGATGCGATAGCCAGCATCAGCGCGCCGAGTGAAATGAACCCACCTGCCCAATTTGGCGAACTGAACCCGAAGCCCTGAGCAATAACCCATCCGCCCAGCCAGGCTCCAAGCGCGTTTCCAAGATTGAAAAGGCCAATGTTGACTGCGGACGCGAGCGTTGGTGCGCCCGCTGCCTTCGCTTTGTCCATTACCAGCTTCTGGATCGGCGAGACTGTTGCAAATCCGAAGGCTGCCATCAGAAAGATGCACATTACGGAAGCAAGCTGACTGCTCGCGACGAAGTGGAAGACAAACAGTACGAGCGCCTGCGCCAGCAGAGTGCCATACAGCATCGGCATCAGGGCGCGGTCAGCATAGCGTCCGCCCAGCCAGTTGCCGAAGAACAGACCAAGACCGAACACCATCAATAACCAGGTAATGGCGCCCTCCGAGAAGCCTGCAACCTCGGTCATCATCGGCGCGATGTACGTGATGGACGTGAAGAATGCTGCAGGCCCCAGGACGGTGATGCCCATGGCAAGCAAGACCTTGGGATTGCGGAACGCGGAGAATTCGTGGCCGATCCGCTGCGGCTTGGGCTTCGGCGCCGCAGGAATCAGCATGAGCACGGCCACGACCGTCACGACACCAATGGCAGCGATGCCGTAAAACGCAGCCTGCCATGAAAACTGCTGGCCCAGCCATGTGGCGGCGGGTACGCCGACCAGATTGGCAACGGTGAGTCCGGAGAACATGAAGGCGATGGCGCGTACCCGCATGTCTTTCGGCACCATTTCGGCAGCAAGCACCGAACCGATGCCGAAGAATGCGCCGTGCGTAAGCGACGTGATCAGCCGCCCGATAATGGCCACTTCAATCGTCGGCGCGATCGCCGTCACCAGATTCCCGATTACGAACAGCACGGCCAGCCAGACCAGCATGGACTTCTTCGCGGTGCGGGATCCGAGAATGATCAGCAACGGTGCGCCCACGAACACGCCAAGCGCGTAACTGGTCGCCAGATAGGCAGCAACAGGAATGGCCACGCCAAAATCGGCAGCGATTGCCGGCAACAGGCCTGCGATCACAAATTCGGTCGTTCCAATTCCGAAAGCCCCGACAACGAGGGCCCAAAGGGCAATAGGCATGATGTTCTCACTTTGCTAAAGATGGTAGATCTGCGCATAATGATCTAACGCCATTAGGGAGTAAATGAAAAATGCCTAACCACATACAAGATACGAACGCCATTAGGCAAGAGCGTCATGAGCCCGCACGACTTGATTCGGTCGACCGAATGCTGTTAGGCCTGCTGGCCGAAGACAGTTCGCACAGCTACGCCGAGCTTGGCGAGATTCTGCATTTGTCGGCGCCTGCAGTGCATGAACGCGTCAAGCGCCTGAAGCGTGATGGCGTGATCAAGGCAACCGTGGCGAAAATCAACGGCTGCAAGGTGGGGCGTACGCTATTGACCTTCATTCTGGTTAACACAAAGAATGTTGTGAGTACGAAGCGGCTATTACAGCTCAGCAGCCTGCCCGAGATCGAGGAGATTCATACCGTCGCAGGTGACAGCAGCGTGATAATCAAGGTGCGTGCACAAAACACCGAGAGTCTGGAAGAGCTTCTTGGAAAAGTGCAGGACATCGACGGCGTCGACGGAACGCGCAGCTACGTGGTACTTTCCACGTTCGTCGAACGAGGCCCAAGCCCGCATTTATAGCCAGACCCGCGGCGAAACCGCTTCGTCCCGTTAGCGGTTGCGGCGAGGCAGCGCCCTGCCCGTCAAGCGGCATCAATGCTGCACAAGCCGTGACATTCAACGTCCACGGACGCTACCCAGGTCAACCTTGCGCCAGTGCCGGCGCTCGTTGGCACCAATCGTGATGAACTACTTCCAGCGGCGCAGGTAAAGCTCCGCAAGCACCAGATTGGGCACCCAGCAGAGAAACGCGATCAGCTGATAGCTCGGCATTTCCGGGAGCGCCAGACTATCCGCCGCCAGCAAATAGAGGCGAAGTGTGACTGCGGCGAGCGTGAGCGCAAAAGAACGGATCATCCATGCTTTGTGCGCAGCAATTTGACGTTGAACGGCCCGCAACCAGGCGAGCGACGTCGTGACGAGCCAGATGACTGCGAGCAAGCCGAATCCCGCCATCGTCACGGGGCCGGTCGAGGCGCCCATGGCGAGCAGGAACCCGGACATGCCACCTGCCGTGCATCCCAGCACATAAACGCGACCGCTCCAGCGATGCAGACGGAGATAGCGCGCCCGCAACTTCGGGAAAAACTGGAATGGGCCGAGCAGCAGCGCAGTTGCTGCGCCTGCTGCATGCACAGCAAGCCACGGGTGCAAAAAGTCGTTGGCCTGGATCTGAGACGGTATGTCGTCTGTCGGGCCCAGATATCGGTAAGAGACCACGGAGATTGCCACCGACAGGAGGGTAGTCAAGGTGGTGAGCCATATCGGAATGCCCGTGGCTTGCTGGACTGGCGCGAATGCATCGGTGCGATGTTTCATGGTGATTCCTTGCTTGGTTCGTGGATGTTGGCGAATCGGTGGCACGCTGGCGCCAGCGCGACATCACGCCTGGTCCATGCTGCTGGACCAGGATTAGGACTGTGACGTGGGCGCGTCGCCAGCATGTTGGTGTCCGCCGGGACCCGCCGCCGCTGACGCGCATGCCCGACAGGCGCTACGACAACCCGACGACATGGCCATCGCTACGATGCGTGTCCTTTCATCGACACCGGAGTCGCCATGCCACCAAACCGACGCACCCTGTCCGCTGCCTGCCTTGTGCTCGCATCCATGACCCTGCCTGCCGTGACGATCCACGCGGCACCCTCAACCAACACCAGAGCAACGGCTGTCACCGTCGCCACGCTGGCGCCGTTGGATCGCGCGCATACATTCGCGCAGGTCCGCGAGGGCGATGCTGTCCGTACCCTGCTGGTGCTCGCCTTGTCCGACAAGAACATCACGGCACTCGATCTGAGCGCGCTCAGCGGTTTGTACAGCACCGATGCCTTCGATGTCATCAACCGGTTCAGCACCGCCCAGCTGAATGACCTGGCCAGCGCAAAGCGAGGTGCACGTGCCTACGCATGGCCGGATCTGATCGGTGTGGGACCGCGCGGCCTGGCGCACATCGCGGCCGGCACCAACTACCCGGCGCACGGCGATGAGGTGGGCGTCGCGGATGCGTTCCTGTTCCCAAAGATATCCCCGGCCGGCGGTCCACGCACCACCATCGTCGCCGGTCCCGGCGCCCTCATCGACTACGAAGTCGAGGTATGTGCACGGTTCGATCGCGAGATCAGGTCACTGCATGATTTCGACGAAGCACGCAAAGGCTTCTTCGTATGCGGCGACTTCAGCGATCGCGCCACGATGATGCGCAAGCTGAACCTGAAAGAGATCACCTCGGGCGATGGGTTCCCCGATGCGAAGAGTGGACCCGACCGCTTTCCCTCCGGTCCATTCCTGGTCGTCCCCACCGACTGGAAAAGGTTCGTCAGCGAGCTGGTGATCGAAACCCATGTGAATGGCGAGCGGCGGCAGCTGGCCGCTGCCGCGCACATGATCAAGGACTTGCGCACAATCGTCCAGGAGACCCTGGAGGACGCGGCAACGCGGACATGGTCTTACCAGGATGGTCGCATTCCGATGGTGCGACGCTTGGCGATCGGCACCGACAGCGCCATTCTGACCGGGACCGGCGACGGCGTTGTGTTCCAGGAGCCGGATACCGACACCGTCAAGGCGCTGATGGGGGCAAAAGACCGCGCTGCCCAGATCGTCGTGATCGAGCGCTATATCGCCAGCGAAGCCGCAAAGCGCACTTATCTCCAGCCGGCCGATCGGGTCCGGTACAGCAGCAATTATCTCGGTGCGATCGACACGCGCGTGATCGCGCCACCACGCAACGACCAGTAGCCCTGCGCGACATGTCGACGACATGTGCTGCGCCATAGTCAGCCTGCGTGTGGCGCTTGCCACGTTCATTCAACCAACCGACTTTCTCATGCTAGGTAATCCTATGAAGCGTATTTCAATCCTGATCCTGATGTCGCTGGCCGCCGCTGCTGGAGGCGCCTGCGCCCAGCAATCCGGCTCGCCCACGGGCGTCGCCACCCCGGCCGAGCAACCGCAGCAACCACGCTGGGGCCTGGGCCTTGGCGCTGCCGTGTCGAACGCCGTATATGCAGGCGAAGGCACACGTGTCACGCCGTTCCCTCTTGTGACCTACCAGGGCGAGCGCTTTTTCTGGCGGGGAATCGGCGGCGGCGCGCACCTGTTCAAAAGCAGCGGTTTCGCACTCGACGCCATCCTTTCCGCACGCCTGGACGGCGTCGATCGTGACGATTTCGGAGAAGTCGAACTGGCCGAACGCGGGATCGCCCGAGCCCTGCTCGAAGATCGCGACCATGGCCTGGACCTGGGGATCGCCGGCACATGGCGCGGCGGGATGGGTCAAATCGAATTGGAGATCAAGGGCGACGTGACCGGCACCAGCAAGGGGTACGAAGCGGGGATCAAATATGCCTATCCCTTCCAGTGGGGCGGCGCGCGGATCTCGCCGCACGTCGGCGTGTCGCACCTGTCGAAGAAGACGGCCAACTATTACTACGGCACGCTGCCGGAAGAAACCGCGCGCGGCGTCGTCGATTACAAGCCAGGCAGCGCCACTGTCCCGCGCATCGGCGTCGATATCGTGCGCCCGTTCGCCGGCCGCTGGGCCTTCATCGGTAATGTCGCCTACAAAAAACTGCCGGGAAAAATTTCGGACAGCCCGCTGGTGGAAAAAGATACCGACGGCGTCGTCTCGGCGTTCTTTGGGGTCTCCCGGGGTTTCTGACATTCGCTGGACGGGCCGGGGCGCAACGATTTTGATGCGATACTTGCCCGGTTATTCACCTGACAAAGCGCCGACATTCCACCATGATCGCACAGCAGGCATTAAGCATTCTCATCGTTGAAGACAACGCCGGCCTGGCCGCCAATTTCTATGATTACCTTGAAGCCTGTGGCCACAATCCCGATGCGGCGCCCGATGGCGAGTCGGCGCTCGGCCTGCTCGCCATCAACCACTACGACGCGATCGTCCTCGATTGGATGATGCCCCGTATGGATGGGGTGACCATGCTGGAACGACTGCGAAAGGACCGCCAGTCGCGCATCCCGGTGATCCTGGTGACGTCCAAAGACCAGGTGGAAGACAAAATCCAGGGTTTCATGACGGGCGCCGACGACTATGTCGTCAAGCCCGTGGCGCTGGCGGAGCTGGAAATCAGGCTGCGTGTCCTCGTCGAACGGTCACGCAGCACGGTGGCCGAGGTGCGGGTGCTGAACGTGGCCGACTTGTCCTTCAACCTCGATACGCTGGAAGTGACCCGCACCGGCAAGATCGTCCCCATGACGCCGGTGCGGCGCCTCCTGCTCGAACTCCTGATGCGCAGGTCGCCGAACCTGGTGCGCCGCGAGGAGCTCGAGACGCTCATCTGGAACGACCGGGTGCCCGATCACGATGTCTTGCGCTCGCATATGCACATGCTGCGCAAGTCAGTCGACGGCGCGGCGGCGCACAAACTGATCAAGACAGTCGCAGGCAGCGGGTATCGCATGTGTGCTGCCGATGAATAAGCAGGCGCCGGCGCAATACACGCCCAGCCTGCAAAGCAAGATCAGCGCGCTGTTCCTGTTTTTTGGCCTCCTGCTCACGCTCGGGCTGACGATCCAGGGCAATCTCGGGCAGCAGCTCATCGTGCATCCGATCTGGCACGAGCTGCTAAAGTCTGGCACCGACCAGTACCTCGGCTTCCGGGGACCTGCAGGCGCCCAGTTGCCGTCGCAGGGTCTGGTACGGGGCTGGCATCTGCACGACGCCGATCTGCCAGCCAACATGCCGCCGTATTTTGCCAGACTCGGCGCAGGGTTCTACGACGAAGAACAGATGGACACCTACGACAACGACATCAGCTACGCAGTGCTGGTCACGCCAGTGGACGGCGGGCGCAATGGCCGCGTCATCATGGCCGTCGATATTACCGAACTGGAGGACTACCAGAACAAGTCGGCAATGGTCAGTGTGTTCATCGCGATCTTGAGTGGCCTGATGATCCTCGTTTCCATCCTGTGGCTCTACCGCAGCCTGCGCGGGCCGATGCAAACGCTGGTGCAGCGGATGGATGCACTCGACCCGGAACAACCATCCCAGCGCCTGCCCCTCGACCTGCCACTGCGCGAACTCCACGACATCGCTCTTATCGTCAATCGCCACCTCGAGCGCGTGGAACGCTTCATCGAGCGCGAACGCAGCCTGCTGGATCAGGCGAGCCACGAATTTCGCACGCCGATCGCCGTGATCGCGGGCGCCGTGGATGTCCTCAAGCTCCATAACCTGCCGCCAGCGGCGCAACGCCCGCTCGACCGCATCGAGACGACCACACGTAATCTCAGCGAAATCATGGCCGCGCTGCTATTCCTTTCGCGCGAAGCCGAGCGCGGAGCAGCCAGTGAAACCACCCGGGTCGACATTCTGACGTCGGTCCTGGTGGACGACCATGAGCATCTGCTGCAGGGCGAATGCGCGGCGTTTCTCGTCGAAGAACTGCAGCCACTCCAGGTCGCGTGCCCCGAAGCGATTGTCCGCATCGTCGTGGGCAACCTGCTGCGCAATGCCGCCGAGAACAGCCATCAGGGCGCAATCCGGGTCGGCCTGGTGAATGCCGTTCTGCGCATCCAGGACAGTGGGCAGGGTTTCGACACGGTTGCGGCGGCACGCCGCTATACGCAGGGGTTACGCGATTCGACCAAGCAGGGTGGCGGCCAGGGGCTGGGGTTGTTCCTGACGCGGCGCATTTGCGAGCGTTTTGGATGGACGCTCAAAGTCACCTCCAATTTCGGCGAAGGAACGGTGGCCGAGCTGCAGTTTCGCGCCGCGCGCGATTAAGCCTGTGCCCGTCCTGAGAGCCGGCACAGGCGACAGACTTCGCCTTTCCACGACAGTGCCTCGCCATCCTGCTCGCGCAGTTGCGTCTGCGATGCTGGCGGCTCACCATCGCTCGCCAGACTCTTCCGGACTATCCAGCTTGATGGATAATACCGTTCTGCGCACGATGAAAACGACGGGACATCGATGAATCAACTACTGGCCATGCGCACCTTTGTCCGCGTTGTCGATACGGGCTCATTCAGCCGTGCGTCTGACCAGCTAAGCCTGCCGCGCTCGACGGTGAGCAAGCTGGTCGGCGATCTGGAAGCGCACCTGGGCAACAAGCTACTGCATCGGACGACACGCACTGTGACGGCGACCGCTGACGGCCTCAAGTATTACCACGATGCAGCCCGCCTGCTGGCAGACCTCGACGCAATGGATCACGCGATCGGTGGACAGCGACGCAAGCCACGCGGTCACTTGCGCATCGACGCGCCGGCAGCGTTTGCGACATCGATCCTGATCCCCGCCCTTCCGGCATTTCACAGCGAGTACCCTGATATCACCATCGCCATTGGCATCGGCGACCGGCCAGTCAATATCGTCGGTGAAGGCGTCGATTGCGTGATCCGTGCCGGCGGCATCGACGAGCTGTCGATGGTGGGCCGCAAGTTGCTCGACCTGTCTTATCTCACCTGCGCCGCACCCGCGTATCTTGCGCGCATGGGCACGCCGCGATCGCCCGCCGACCTGTCCAATCATGTGCGGCTCGGTTATTTCTATGCCGCGACAAGCAAACCGGATCCCCTCGTCTTCGAGGCGAACGGCGAGCGAATCGTGATCGATGCCGGTGAGCTCTCGACCAATGACAGCAATGGCCTGTTGGCGCTGATGCTCGCCGGCATGGGCGTCAGCCAGCACTTTGCCCGCGTGCTGCAACCGTTCATCGAGCGCGGCGAGCTGGTGCCGCTGCTGCCGGACTGGCACCGGCCAACATTGCCCTTCCACATCCTGTATCCACCGAGCCGCCACCAGAGCGCCCGGCTACAGGTCTTCGTCGACTGGTTGATTGCGACCTTCAGAAGCAGCTAGCGCCCCTCAGGCAACGATGGCGGTAACGCGGATTTCGACCCGCATATGCGGGTCGCCCAGCGCCGTCACGCCTGTTTCAGTCCAGATCGGCTTGCGGTCCTGAAGGTACTGGCGAAACAACTTGACCATCGTCGCGTTGGTCTCCGGTGGGAAGCCGACATGGTAGGAGTTCACGTGCACGACATCCTTCCAGCTGGCGCCGGCCGTCGTCAGAGTGCGCTCGACGTTGGCGAACGCCTGCGCGATTTCATCCTCGAGCCGGTCGGGGAAGGCGAAATGGTCGTCCCAGCCGCCCTGGCCGGAAGTCTCGATACGGTTGCCGATCTTGACCGCCTGCGAGTAATGCAATTTTTCCAGCATTGTGTCCCCGTAGCCGGGCGTAACGAAAAATTCTGGCTTGTCCATGGTGATCCTTGTAGTGTTCATTGATGGGATGGGACCAGAATAGCTGTCCAGTGTCCCGAATGAAAGCGGCCGGAGCCGTCATCATTATCCATACAGGTGGACAGTAGATGACAGGCGGCCATCGCGAAAAGCGCCACAACGGGCTGATCAGTGGCCATACAGGGAGCCACTCTGAAAACTGCGCGCTTCATCGCGCTCGGTATTAAATAAAACTCCGGAGATTTACCGATCGGCGGACGATTCTCGATTTGGCACTGCCCATACCTGGAGTAACTCCAGCGTAATAGCACTGGGCGGCATTGTTGAACCTGGTGTCGGCACGGACTTAGCGTATGGCGCGGGTAATTCTTACTATCAGATTACCCGCACTCGACAATATACAAGGACGTTATCCCAAATGTTTCTTTGCTAAGAGGCTTGCTCAATGGCGGGCGCCTTGCGCCGATAAGCGCGCCACGTCATGGCCCACTGAGACGGATCATCGAGATGACCTTTCAGGCGATGGATCGCCGCATTGTGCGGGGCGGTCTTGACCAGTTGGGGATTACTATAAGCCTCTTCGGATATCTGGGCCAGCACGGCGATCCAGGTGTCGAGCGCTTCCTTACCATACATCTCTCCCGCCTCCGGGGTGAACGGCTCCGGAACCAGCCAGGGGTGATGGCTGCTCCACATCGCATCGATGCCGAAATCGGTCATGCGGTTCTGGACGTCATGGGCATCTACGCCGGTTTCTTCCTTGAGCTGCTGGAGGCTGTAACGCGTCATTTCCAATCTCGGGCTGGTAGCGTCAGGGTGAGAACGGGTCACCCCTCTGATCGCCAGTAAGCCTTTTTCCATGTAATTATTCGACAGAACCGAAATATCAGAAGCCTCTGCCATGCCAACCGCACCCATCGCGCGCGCCCAGGCGTAGGCTTTGATGATGACCGGTACGTTGCCCCAAAATTCGCGAATCTTGCCGCAGCTTTGAGGGCGGTCGTGATCGAGCCGATAGCGCCCGGCCTCCTCTACCACTACCGGCTTGGGCAGAAAAGGCACCAGTTCTGCAGAGCATCCGTACGCGCCAACGGCCGGCCCACCGACGCCGCTCTTTGGCGCGCCAAACGTCTTGTGAAGCATGAACATGCATGCATCGAACCCGAGTTCGCGCGCGCGCAGGCGCGTCATAACGCCGTTGAAGTTCGCGTGGTCGTAGAAGCACAAGCCCCCTGCCTCATGCACGATGCGGGTCCACTCCTTGATTTCAGGGTTGTAGACGCCCATGTCGTCCGGATTGTTCACCATCAGCGCTGCCGTGCGCTCGGATACTGCCGCCTTTAACGCAGCCAGGGATGGGTAACCCGTATCGTCGTCAATCATCAGTGTGACAACCTTGAAACCGGCCGCCGCCGCCGTGGCAGCGCTGCTGGGATGGGTCTGAATCGTGGTGATAATTTCGTTGCGTTGTCCCAGCTCTCCGCGCGATGCATGGAAGGCCCGAGTTACCGCGCAACTGGTGTAGGCTGCATCGGCGCCGCCGCCAGCCTGGAACACAAACTGGTCCATCCCCGACAGCTCACGCAGGATAGTGTCCATGCCATGGATAATTTCCAAAGCGCCCTGTAGCGTATCTTCGTCCTGCAGCGGGTGGACGTGGGTAACTTCGGGGCGCCACGCCAGCGCTTCGTTGATCTGTGCGTTGTACTTCATGGTGCAGGTGCCAAACAAGCTGATATTCATCATGCCGAGCGTTTGCTGTGACAGGCGCAGGTAATGGTACAGAACTTCGGGCTCGGACATTTCGGGCAGAGCCGGCCGGTTCTTGCGACGCATGGCCACCGGCACCAGGTCGGCGCCTGCGCCGACCGCGGCGTGTATGCCCGATTCGGCTTCGGGAAAGACGACGCCGCGGCGGCCCGGATAACCCATCTCAAGGATGATTGGCTCGTTCCACACGGGCGCGTGGTATTGCTTTACTCGCTTACTCATCATTCATCACCTTGTTGATTGCCTGGACCAGGCGGTCGATATCGGCCTGGGTGTGCACTTCCGTAACGCAATACAGCGCGCTGGCCCCTAGCTCGGGGAATTCGCGGCTCAAGTCCTTGCCGCCGAAAATGCCTTGCGCGAGCAGGCGCTTGTTGACGTCGGCCACGCTTGGTCCCGCCGCATCGAAACGCACGACAAACTCCTTGAAAAAGCCGTTTGGAAATGTGACTGTCACGCCGCGAACAGCGGCTAACTGGCGCGCGGCGTAGTGCGCGCGCTGCAGAATCAATTCGCCGACTTGCTCGAAGCCTTTCGGCCCCATCATTGCCATGTACACGGCATTGGCGATCGCCCACATATAAACCGAATGGCCGGTCCAGTCGTTCCCCTTGTCGCGCATGCCGTACGAGGATTGCTCGAACAGGCTCAGGCCGAAGCCGTACTCGCCCGGCTCGGTGGTCTCGGCGATACTAATGAACAGAGTCGGATACTGGCGCGCATAGCGCTCTTCGTCGCGCGAGGCCATGAAGCCACTTACGCCGCCCCCGATATTCATGTGCACACCCAGCGGCTGGGTCGTGCCCACGACCATGTCGGCACCGTAGGTCGCTGGCGTGGCCAGTACGCCCAGCGAAATCGGGTCAACACCGACGATCACCTCGGCGCCGGCGGCGTGCGCAATGGCGGCAATCTCTGCGCCCTGCTGTTCGATGATGCCGAAGTATGAGGGCGTTTCGAAATACACTGCTGCAGTGTCCGGGCCGACCAGTGTGCGCAGGTGCGCCAGATCCATCATGCCTGTCGCCGGATCGAAGTCCACCTGCCGGATCGCAATATGGCTCGCCATCTCCACCGGTTCGCAGAAGTTCTGGATAACACCCAGGCGCTCGGGGTCGATAGCGCGCACAATCACGACCTCGCTGCGTTCGGTCAGACGCGAAGCCATCCTGAGCGCATGGCCGGCAGCAACGCCCCAGCTTCGCACGGGTAACGCGACGAGGTCGAGCTCCAACAGTTCGCCAAGCTGGCTACAGAACTCGAACCAAGCCTGGTTACGGCCGTGATCCGAACTCGGCTCGCCGAATACGGAGGTGAGCCACTCATTGCGGCGTACGACTTCGTCGCAGGCAGCGGGCACATGGTGCTGCCACACTCCGGCGCCGAGGAAGTTCAAGTTATCCTCGGCCGTTTTGTTCTTCGAGAGTATCTCGACAATGTGGCGGCGCAGCTGAGTTTCGGTCAGCGCTGGGGGCAAGTTAATTGATCGCTTCGTGCGATGCTCGGGCGGAATTTGGCTAAACAGGGCTTCGATGCTGTCGACGCCAATTGCATCCAGCATCTCCTGCTGGATCGCTGGCACTGAATTGGCCATATAAGGATGGGCAATATGCTCACGCATGGGAATTCCTTTCGTGGTACGTAGGTAACAGGTTATCGGACTTGAAACACGATTGAACGATCGGGTGCAATGCGTACTGGCAGGTAACCGGTAAGTGTGGCGTTGACGTCGTCGCTGCCGGTGTCGATGGAAAGGTGTCGAGGTGAGAGCGCCAAGAGCTTATCCAGCGCTGCCACCACGACGATGCGTTCGCGCGAAATCTGGCGCAAGACAGCGCTGCTGATTTGCTGGTTGCCGCGGCCGAACAGGCTGCCGTGCCCGCCGAGCACCCCGACAATCAACGTTGTGCTGCGCCCATGCATCAGGCGCAGCAGGTCGGTTTCGGCCAGATCTGCGCCGACGACCTGGCCGTCGAGTACTGCGTCGATGCCCAGCAGCGTTGCTGGCAGCCCCAGGGCAGTCATCACCCGCCGTGTGGTGGACCCTGGGCCCAGGATGTACAGGCGGCCCGGTTCCATCTCGTTGGCGATCTCGCGGCAGACGGCATCGAGTGCCGCGTCCTCGGACAGAGTCGAGCCGGACTTGGCATTTTGTGAGTAAGCGCGCAAGTAAGGACTGCGCGCATAGCCATACAGCCGGGTCGAAACTCGATCGCCCCGCATGGCGTCTTCGTCGATGTCCATTACCTCTGCTTCGCGCAGTCGGATGGCAGCGTCGCTGGCCAGGAAGCGCCCGGCCAGCATGCCAGCGTTCTCAGGCGTAGTTCCAAACACTGCCGAGACCATCTTGACACCCGCCGGGATGCCGATGATGGGTACCGCCTCGCCCACGACGTCAAGAATGTCGCGTGCGGTGCCGTCGCCGCCAGCAAACAGCAACAAGTCGACACCCGCATGCAGAATTGCCCGTGTGGCTGTGCGGGTGTCGTGCGCACTGGTCTGTCCAGCTGCTGCGATATGCACGACCCGGGTGTCAAACCCGGCTGCGGCGGCAGTCTCTGCGCCAAGCGCGCCGGAACCAGTGAAGATGATTGTGGAACCGGCGTGCGGGACCAATCGCTGCAACGCTTTGAGGACACGTCCGTTCGAGGCAGGCTGCGCGCCACGGCGGAACGCTTCGGCCAGCGTCGCTGCGCCATCGGTCCCTTTCAACCCGACCCGACCACCCATGCCGGCAATCGGGTTGACAATAAGGCCGATTGCCCGGTGGCTGCATAGTGTGGTCATGACTCCTCCTTAATTTTCACATACGGCTCGTATGTGATATATACTACCCACATACATTACGTATGTCAAATAACATTCACCGCGTATGTCAATTTTTTGGAGAGGGGGAGTTCAATGGCACAGAAACGAGCAACAATGATTGCTGAAACGCGCGCCAAATTGATCACGGCGGCTCGAGAGGCCTTCGCAACGAAAGGTTTTGCTGACAGCTCGATGGACGACCTGACAGCGCAGGCGGGACTAACGCGTGGCGCGCTATACCATCACTTCGGCGACAAGAAAGGGTTGTTCGAAGCCGTCGTAGGCCAGATCGATGACGAAATGACGACTCGCCTAGGCGATATCCTCGCCAGTGCAGCCACGACGTGGGATGGCTTCGTCGACGAAAGCATTGCCTATATCATGATGGCGACCGAGCCTGAGATCCAGCGAATCATGCTGCTTGACGGCCCGTCCGTGCTGGGGGACCCGTCGCAGTGGCAAGGCCAGAATTCGTGCATCCGCAGCACCGAGCGCAGCCTGGAAAAGCTGCTCGATGAAGGCGTGATCCGCCCGCTCGACGCAGAGGCCACTTCGCGTCTGATCAACGGTTCGCTGCTCAGCGCATCGCTTTGGATCGCCCATTCGGACGACCCGCAGGCGATATCGAAGCAGGCGGTGGACAGCTTCAAGGTGCTTGTATCGGGGCTGCTGCTGACTCCTGGCTAGTGAGCACGTGCGCCGCAAAATACGGCGTCACGAATTCACCCAGCTCCTGAACCACGTCATGCGCTGGCCGGCGTCCGTACTTGAGATTCAGTCCGACGTGGTTGACGCCGATGGATTTGAGCCGCGTCAGATAGTCGACCAAATGGTGGCGGCCTGCCCGCAGGCCGAGGAAAATCGGCGACGGCGCCTCATTCGGGTCCTCGGCCAGGTCGATATACAGCGACTGCGCAAAAGGCTTGAAGTATGGCGTCGCCGCGCGCCACTGGCGGATCAGGCTCGCCTGCTGCGGCACGTTCTGTGGATAGAACAGCCAGCCATCGTTGTTTGTTGCAATCCATTCCAGTGTCTGGCGCGAATGACCTGTAACCATCACGGGAACGTCACGCAGCGCTGGCTTGGGTAACAGGTCGCCTTCCCGCATATCGACACGGGGAGTCTCGATGCGAGGGAAATCTTCTCCCCATGCTTGACGCATCACCGCCAGCGCTTCCTGGAAGCGTTCGCCTTTCTCTTCGATTGGCGTGTTGAACGCCTTGAATTCCGATGGCCGGTCGCCAGTAGCCAGGCCCAGCACGAGGCGCTGGCCAGATAGCCGGTCGATCGAGGCTGCTGCCTTTGCCAGGTGCAACGGGTGACGTAGAGTGCTCACGATGCTCCCCGTGGCTAACGCAATGCGCGAGGTATGGGCCATCACATAACCCATGAATACCCACGGATCGTAGATATGGCCGACATCGCCGAACGATGGCACGTTCAACGGCACGTCGCGGAAGTACAGCGCAGCGAAGCCGGACACCTCTGCCAGCTTGGCGGTGGCGATCTGGGTAACGATATCCATCTCGGGAATCGCGTCGGAATATGACTCAATCGGAAAGAAGAGGCCCAGGGTCATCTGGTGCTGTTGAAACATAGTGGCATAGCCGCGATGGTCGGCAAAGGGTGTCATGGTCTTCGTCCTAGGAATGGCAGGTCAATGTGACATACGCTCCGTATAAATTATAAAGCATTAACATACGAAGCGTATGCGACTTTAACTTCGACGTAAGACTTGTCAGATTCTCACTGCGTAACTGCTGCATTGACCGAGCACTTGGTCGAAAGCACAACGTATTGGCACGTCGGAGGTGTTCTCTGCAGCGACGGAAAACCGCTTGGGGAAGTTCGAGATAGCACGCGGAGCACGTTGTTCCTCGATGAGCTCGGGGAACTGCCGGTTGCTGTCCGGACCAATTGCTGAGGGTTTTGCAAGATGGCCAGCTACAGCGGGTCAGGTCAGAAAAACGTCATTTTGTCGATTCCTGATATCGCATTGACATCTCTTTGGCGTCAGCGTGAATTATGCACGCGGTTGCCATTGGCTTACCATGCAGCCACAAGCGATGGAGCGCGCCGCTGGTACTGAACGGCCTCTTCGGGTCGACAGCGACCTGTCGAGGCGTCAGTGACATCTCAAGCTGGCCACTCGCCAGCTAGACAGCGATTGGAAAATCGAGCTACGGAACCGCGCAATCAGAGGCGGCCATCAGTTTTGCGGCTGAGGCCCGCCCAGGGTTCAACGCTGCCGGCCGCGGTCCCGATTCCAGGGCCAGTTGCCGCGATTGGCAAAATCCAGCTGCGCTTAGTCCGGCACCGCAGCATCCCGCATCACGTCTACTTCGGCAAATTACACTTGTTGTAGACAGCGACGCGAACCGCCCTGCCACCAGCTCAGCGGGCTGCCGCTTTCGACCGTGCTGCGTGCAGCTTCTTGTAGCTGTCGATCAGGCGATGATGACGATCGAGCCCTTCCAGCGCCATGCTGGTCGGGCTCAAGCCATGGAAGCGCACGCTGCCGTCCACCGAGCCGAGCACGGCGTCCATCCGCTCGTCGCCATACATGCGACGGAAGTTGGCGACATAATCGTCCAGTTCCAGGTCGTCGTCGAGCGAGACTTCCAGCACCACGTTCATCGCCTGATAGAACAGGCGGCGTTCGACGGTGTTGTCGTTGTACTGCAAGAACGCACCGACCAGTTCATGGGCATCCTCGAGCTGGCCAAGCGCCAGGTGAATCAGCAGCTTGAGTTCGAGCACGGTCAGCTGGCCCCACTCGGTATTCTCGTCGAACTCGATGCCGATCAGCGTGGCGATATCCGAATACTCGTCGAGCTCACTGTTTTCCAGGCGATCGATCAGCGCTTCGAGGCTGGCGTCGTCCAGGCGGTGCAGGTTCAGGATATCGCTGCGGAACAGCAGCGACTTGTTCGTGTTATCCCAGATCAGGTCTTCGACCGGATAGATCTCGGAGTAACCCGGCACCAGGATACGGCACGCGGTCGCGCCAAGCTGGTCGTACACGGCCGTATAGACTTCCTTGCCCATGTCGGCAAGAATTGCCAGCAGCGTCGCCGCTTCTTCGGCATTGGCGTGTTCGCCCTGGCTCGAGAAATCCCACTCCACGAAATCGAAATCGGCTTTGGCGCTGAAGAAGCGCCACGACACGATGCCGCTCGAATCGATGAAGTGTTCGACGAAGTTGTTAGGCTCGGTGACAGCATTGCTGGCGAAGGTCGGCTGCGGCAAATCGTTCAAGCCTTCGAAGCTGCGGCCTTGCAGGAGTTCGGTCAGGCTGCGCTCCAGCGCCACCTCGAAACTTGGATGCGCGCCAAACGAGGCGAACACGCCGCCCGTCTTGCGGTTCATCAGCGTCACGCACATCACGGGATAGGTGCCGCCCATCGACGCGTCTTTCACGAGCACCGGGAAGCCCTGCTCTTCCAGCGCCGCGATGCCGGCCACGATACCCGGATACTTCGCCAGCACGTCTTGCGGCACGTCCGGCAGCGCCAGTTCGCCTTCCAGAATCTCGCGCTTGACGGCGCGCTCGAAAATCTCGGACAGGCACTGTACCTGTGCTTCGGCCAGCGTGTTACCGGCGCTCATGCCATTGCTGACGTACAGGTTCTCGATCAGGTTGGTCGGGAAGTACACGACCTCATTGTCCGACTGGCGCACGTACGGCAGTGCGCAGATGCCGCGCGCGGCGTTGCCCGAATTGGTGTCGATCAGGTGCGAGCCACGCAATTCGTCGTCCGGGTTGTAGATATCGAGACTGTACGCATCGAGAATCTCCGCCGGCAGTGCGTCGTTCGGGCCCGGCTTGAACCAGCGCTCGTTCGGATAATGGACAAACGGCGCATTCGCAATGTCTTCGCCCCAGAACGCGCCGGCGTAGAAGTGGTTGCAATTGAGGCGTTCGATGTATTCGCCCAGTGCCGACGCCAGCGCGCTTTCCTTCGTCGCGCCCTTGCCGTTGGTAAAGCACATCGGTGAATGGGCGTCGCGGATATGCAGCGACCACACGTTCGGGACGATGTTGCGCCACGAGGCGATCTCGATCTTGATGCCCCAGTCGGCCAGCATCCCCGACATATTCGCGATGGTCTGTTCGAGCGGCAGGTCCTTGCCGGTGATGTAAGTACGCGATTCGGTCGACGGCTGCAGCGTGAGCAAGGCCTGCGCATCGGCGTCGAGATTCTCGACTTCTTCGATGACGAACTCGGGGCCGGCCTGCACCACCTTTTTGACCGTGCAGCGGTCGATCGAGCGCAGGATGCCCTGCCGGTCCTTGTCCGAGATATCGGCAGGCAGTTCGACCTGGATCTTGAAGATCTGCTGGTAACGATTTTCCGGGTCGACGATATTATTCTGCGACAGGCGGATATTTTCGGTCGGGATGTTGCGCGTATCGCAGTACAGCTTGACGAAATACGCCGCGCACAGGGCCGACGACGCCAGGAAATAATCGAACGGACCCGGCGCCGAACCGTCACCCTTGTAGCGGATGGGTTGATCGGCAATCACCGTGAAGTCATCGAACTTCGCCTCGAGACGCAGTTTGTCGAGAAAGTTGACCTTGATTTCCATCGCAGATTCCAGTTAAGACGTAAAAATTCAGATATACGGCACCCCGGGAGGGGGCGCCCGTTGGGAGCGAACACAACACTAGGATTGTCGTCTTGCCGACAAAGAGGACACGTGGTGAGCAGAGCAACGCCAGGGTGGACAGTATACTCACTCTGCCCTGCGTTGTGGGGGAACCGGGACGTGTTCGACGCGCGGCATTATCGCGGGAGCGACCGCACGAAATACGGGGCGTGATGATGCCGCATCATTCACATGCAAACGCCCCTGGCCGGTTTCCCATGGTCTGGGCCGGGACGATCGTCGTCGCCCGTGGCAATGTCACCATCGACAGATCGATGAGCGGGAAGACCGACTGGTACGGCACGGGAGTGCATTCATCCCCGTCCGTGGGCTGGCAAATCCTGACCTGGACCAGACGGATACAACTGGCGCCATAGGGATCGGTCAGGCAATTTACCGCATTTTCGGCGGGACATGACGGCAACGCAGACACGACTTGCGTGCCGAGCGTGCTGCCACCTGCACCGCCGGTCACCGACAGATAATCGATTTTCAGATGGGCTGGCGTGACAGGAAATCCGAGAATGAGATTGCCATTGGGGTCGCCGAACATGGCCCGTTTGCGTACCGCTTCCGTGGAGGCCGGGTCGAACGCAGAATTGGCCGCATCCGTGGCAGCGCGGCGGGTGATCTCTTGCAGCGTATTGAACAAATAAACTGCCCGCGTGACCTCGAGCATTGAAAAAACCAGCATGAAGAACACGATTGCCAGCAGTGCGAATTCCACAGCTGCCACGCCCCGCTGATGCATGACTGGGCATGCGGTAGAGTCGGTGCGTCCGGTGTCAGATGCCGACATAAGCGATTTGCGAGAATGCAAGAAGACCAACGCTGTTGTCCGCGACAGGGGTGGTGGATTTCAGGTGGAAAAAGGGCGATTCAATCGTTAACTCGATTGCCGCCTGGACGGCGATAGGCGTCGTGGTTCCGCTGCAAGGCGTCCAGACGATGATATTCGTGTTGCCGAACTTGTAGGCACACAGCACGGACGGGACGATTGTCGTCGTGCTGTCGAAGTCGGATGTTTCTTTCGCGATGATATTCAGCGCCAGAGTGCCTGCTCCGCCACTCCTGATTTCCACAATGGGGGCACTTGCCATATACAGCGCAGCATTGTGGACGGCTTTTTGCGTCGCCGTGTAATACCAGAAGAATTTGCCAAGAAGCATTATCCAGAACAGCAATGGCACAAGAATCAAGGTCATACAGAGCGCCAACTCTACCGCGGCGGATCCGTTTTGCTGCCTGTGTGCAGAGAAAATAACGTGCCGGCTCATGGATATAACCTCACTTGCCCGACAAGGGCTGTCGGCGGCACCAGACCGGCGAATTCGGCGTACAGAGCATCCTTCGTTGCCGGAACAGTCATGAAGAACTTGGCAATCGCCCGCACTTCGGTTGCTCCGGAAGCGCCCATTCCTGCAGTACAGCGCAGTAACGGGATATACAACAACCGGCGCAGGGCCACGCCCGGCACACCAACCGGTGCTTCGATGTTCGAGGTATGCGGGGTGGAAGGATACGTCTTGCCTGATGCCACCTTCTGATCAGGGCCATATAAAGTTTGCCACTGCGTGGTAGAAAATTTCGTGTACCCGCCCGCGGGCTCCGGTGAGCCGCTCACATATTTGGTATCGCTGATGACTGCACGCGCGTAAATCCACAGTGGGCCATACATGCCGCCCGCCGTCGCAGGCGATATCTGGCCCAGTTGATCCAGTGGCACATCCGCGATCGTGATCATTCTGCCATCAAGCTTTCTCGTCTCTGCGGATTGCGCCGTGGGCGCCTTGTCCATCGCCGCGAACTGGGTCAGGTAGTCGTATTGCTTGATATTCGTGTCGGGTGGCGCCGAGCTTGCCAGGCAAGGATCGGTGTAACTGCCGAAGCGGGAATTGAACTGCTCGTACAGTGACGGCAAGGGAAAGCCTTCTGCGTATTTCACGTGACTACCTGCAGAAACGGGAATCCCAACGGTCCCCGTGCAAACGAACGGCTTCATGACACCCGTCATTGCAGCCATGGATGAACTGGCTTGTCCTGGTAACGCTAACGGATCGATCAGATAATGCGCGCCGCTGGTAATACCATGCGGATTGAGTTGCATGAGGTCATAGCTGACGCCGCGGCGAAACCCGTATTCCACCAGCTCGTTGATCGTGCCACGGGCTGCACCTGCGTCGTCCGACATGGCGCAGATCGCCATTGGCAGAACATTGGTGGAGGCACGACCTGCAATTGCCGCGCTGGCGATATGGGACGTGTCGCCGATTGCAGGAAACATCCGAAGCAGGTACATCTGCACGTCGCCGTGCATCGCGTCGAGCAGATTCGTGTTGACCCGCGCATAGAACATGGTACTGGCATTCGCGGCGAGACCTGCACTTGCGGCGTCCAGCCAGCTGGCGCCGTCGGGAAGCGCACTGAACTGGATTGCGTCCTCGGACCACTCGATCAACTCCACATAATTGTAGTACCGGCTGGCGGCAGCCTGCACGGCCGCAGTGCGGGCACGGGTCACGCCCGCAACAGTGCCATCCAGTTCCTTCGCGGCGGCCATCGCAATGGCCTCGGCTGCGGACTGCAACTCAATCTTGCGGTGAAACATGCGTCCGAGATCGAGCGCCAGACCGAACATGCCAATCATTACCAATAACAACACCGCTGTCATCAAGGCAAACGCACCCCGCTGGCGACCATGGCGTGGCAATGTCCCATGCCGTCGGATCGCGTGGCCTGGTAACACAGGCAATCGATTGGCATTGCTTTCCATTGTTGATCTCGCATCGGGAGCCAGCAGACGAATATTGCTTTTGGAAAATTCTACGCACCCGTGTCCTGAGAAGCTTGACGCAACACAATTTGTGCAGCGTTGTCATGGTCGTTCACGCCGGCCGGCAAACCATTGTGGCTGTCAAAACGATGCCCGATCGGCAGACCTGAGCGCGGCGCAGACGCGCAGTCGTGCGGTGACCGCATCCGGCATCAAGCCGGTCCGCGTGAGCGGGAAACAGATCTTGTGACGTGTCTGCCACATCACGTGCCAGCACGCTCCGTCGCACTGGCACGGAAGCGCTTGCGGTAGTCGGATGGCGATGTGCGCAGTGCCGCCTTGAAGTGCTGCCGAAGCGACAGCGCCGTGCCGAACCCGGATGCGTGCGCGACGTGCTCGATCGACAAGTCCCCTGCCTCGAGCAGCCGCTGGGCATGGATCAGTCTCTGATTCTGCAACCACTGCTTGACGGAGGTCCCGGTTGCAAGGCGAAAGTGGCGTGTGAAATTGCGCCGGCTCATGGCAGCACGCGTGGCGAGCATGTCAATGCTGTGCTCCTCGTGCAGGTGTTCACCGACCCAGGCGAGCAACTGGGCGAAGCGCCCGGCCGCTGCGTCGTCCGGCAACGGCCGTTCGATGAACTGTGCCTGGCCGCCGTCACGGTGCGGCGCGACCAGGATGTGCTTTGCGACACGATTGGCAACCTCGGCGCCACAGAGCCGCCGCAGCAGATGCAGGCAGCAATCCAGGCCGGCGGCAACACCCGCCGAAGTCAGTATGTCCCCATCATCGACGTACAGCACGTGCCGATCCACGACAAGTCGGGGATAGTGCTGCGCGAGCATGTCCGCCGCTTCCCAATGCGTTGCCACGGTCCGTCCATCGAGCAGGCCGGCCTGTGCCAACGGAAATGCGCCGAGGCACAAGCCGACGACCGTGGCGCCGCGCTCATGTCCGCGGCGCAAGCTCTCGAGCAGGCTGTCCGGTGCATGGCGGCCGCCGGCATGCCAGGAAGGCATGACGATGATGTCGGCCTCGTCGACTGCCGAGAGGTCAGCGTCAATCGAGATCGCGAATCCGGCAGAGGTCGATAACGTGCCGGCCTGCGGTGCGCAGACAGTGATCTCGAACGACATCGTATCGGTCTCCACCACGCGGCTGCCGAACACCAGACAAGGCACCGACAGATGAAACGGCGTGATGCCTTCGAAGGCAATCACGGCAACTTTTTGATGGCGGGATACAGGAGAAATAGAAGGCATGGCCCGATTGTATCGAAAGCTAGCCTGCGGGCCAGTGTTCGATGGTGACCGTTGCGGGCACAATCGGTCTTCCGGCTTGCCCGACACGTGCATGTTCGTGTCGTTGGCGGCCTCATTTCAACGAAAGGATCATCCACCATGCACAAACATGCTGTCGTCGTCGTCGACCTCCAGAACGAATATCTCCCTGCCGGCAAACTGGCCCTGGCCGGTATCCATGACGCCTTGGACAATGCGGCGCGCGTGATTGCCGCTGCCCGCAGCAAAGGCGACCTGGTCATCCATGTTCGCCACGAGTCCACCGACCCGGACGCGCCCTTCTTCACGCCGGGAACGGACGCCGTGCGGATCCACGACACCGTGGCGCCGGCGCAAGGCGAACCGGTCATCGTCAAGAATTACCCGAACGCTTTCCTCAAGACCGGTCTCAAGGTACTGCTCGACGACCACGGTATCGATGGGGTGACGATCATTGGCGCCATGAGTCATATGTGCATCGATGCGACGACCCGTGCAGCGTCCGATTTCGGTTACACGACCACCGTCGTGCACGACGCATGCGCCACGCGCGACCTCGAGTTCGGTGGCAAGACCGTGCCGGCCGCGCAGGTACACACCGCGTTCATGTCGGCACTCGCATTTGCCTACGCGTCGGTGCTGCCCACTGACGACTACCTGGCAGGCTGACAAACCGCCGGCCCGGACGGGCCGGCGCAAGCGTCGGCCTGCTGGTAGCCCGAGGCTTGCGCGCTGGCCTGTCCGGTCCCTGGCGCTCTCGTATTGGTTCACTCCCAACCCGATCCGCGCTGACCACGATCTGGTCACGAACCCGCTTCGGTGGTGACCAATCGACCCGGTCACCAGTTCTCGCCCCCTTCCCTTCCCGCTTCCCTTCCCGCTTCCGACTGCCTCCGCAAAAGCGCGCGTCAGGACGATTGACGCGCGCGGCGCTGCTCGCACCTCGCGAAACAAAAATCTGCGGCAGCCCTGACTTTCGAATGAAAGAATTTTTATGAAATACGTTAACACAACGGAAATTCGAAAAAACGAAAGATGTTTTGTATTACACGGAAATTCGCTATAGACTTGGTGTCGCAGTGATGGTTCGAACAATATCGAAGACTTTCGATATACCAAAACCGAAACCTGCAAGATGAGAATTTCAGCAATACGAAATAAAACGAAAGATCGAATCTAGTCACATCAGCTGGTCAGTAGTCCGGCTCGTGGAGGCAATGATCGCAACGAGACAGCCTTTCCGTTTGCCAGCATTCGCCACGCTGCTCCAACAACTTATAAAGGAAGCGTTTAATGAATTCTCCTTCACAGTGCCGCTCGCGCGCCGATCGTCATGGTCGCTTTGTGCTCAATCCGCTCACGTCTGCCTGTCTGCTCGCACTTGCCACGCTTGCGACATCGGCCCGCGCCCAGGAGGTCATCGCACCCGATGCCGGCAAACTGGAGCAAGTCGTCGTGACCGGCACCCGTGCCAGTCTGCAGCAATCGCTGGAGCTCAAGCGCAACGCCGCGGTCGTACAGGACAGCATCAGCGCGACGGAACTTGGGCGCTTCCCTGACAATAACGTGGCCGACTCGCTCAGCCATATCACCGGCGTCTCGATTTCGCGCACGGCCGGCGGCGAAGGCCAGCGGGTCAGCATCCGCGGCCTGGGCCCCGACTACACACTGACCACCTTCAACGGTCGCCTGCTGGGCACCGACAGCGCGGGCCGCTATTTTGCGTTCGATGTGCTGCCGGCCGACGTGATCAGCGGCGCCGACGTCGTCAAGTCCACCCAGGCGCAGCTGGTCGAGGGCGCGATCGGCGGCCTGGTGAACCTGCGTTCGGCCAGCCCGTTCGACCAGAAAGGCCAGCGTGGCCTGGTGCGCGCCGAAGCTGACCGCAACGACATGAGCAGCCTGAATGGCAAGAAGCTGTCCGCCACCTACAGCAACACCTTCGACAACAAGGTCGGCGTGCTGCTCGGCCTCGTGTATGCCAAACGCGACGTGCGCACCGACACCGCCGGCAACGATGGCGGCTGGTCGCGCAACCCCATCCCGAGCGACCCGAGCCAGTTCTGGGAATACGGCAATACCTGGGGCGGCGCCATCGATCCGAACGGCAATGGCGTACTCGACCCCAGCGAAGAAGGCCTGATCGGGCCCGGCCAGTTCCGCTTCGGCTCCATCATGGAGAAAAAGGAGCGCATTGCGCTGTCGGGCAAGGTGGAGTGGCGGCCCAGCAGCGACGTCAAGGTCATTTTCGACGGCTTCAAGACGCGGCTCGATTCACCTCAGGTGGGCTACCAGCTGTCGTACTACCCGCTGTACGCCCCGGGCCGCTGGTCCGACGTCAAGGTCACCAACAATGTCGTGACCGACCTGACGTTGAACAGCGCCGACCCCGAGCTGCGCCTCAATCCCGAAGTGCTGAACAAGACCGAATACCGGGTCGTCGATACCGCGATGTACGGCACCCGGGCCGAATGGCGGATTTCCCCGACGCTGAACGTGGCCGGCGACGTCTATCTGTCCACCTCGAAGCGCAATTCCGGCGGCAAGGACAGCTACGTCGTCCTGCGGATGAACCAGCCGAATACCACGCGCATCCGGCTCACCGGCGCGGCCGTGCCGGACGTAACGACCACGCTGGCCGATGGCCGCGACCTGCAGAGCGGCCTGGCCCAGGGCCTGTTCAGCGGCAACGACTTCAACACCCACTTCTATAGCCGGGCAGGCGACAATATCGACGACCGCATCGGCGGCGCGACGGTCAATGCCGACTGGAAGGTGGACCGCTACAGCATCGACTACCTCAGGTTCGGCCTGAGCCAGACCAACCGCAAGAAGTCACGCGACATGATCAACAATGCGTTCAACTCGGGCCAGGATCACTACGCCGGCGAAAACGCGATCAATGTGGGCACGCTGGGCGGCAACGTGATCAACCAGACCCTGAGTCCGAAAGGCTTCCTGTCGGGCGTGAGCGGCAACTTCCCGCGCAGCTTCCTGGGCTTTGACGTCGACCGCTACGCGCAGGCGCTGGCAGGCCTGGACGGCAAACCACGGCCGGGCGGCGGCGTCTACAGCTCGACCTTGTCGGCGCCAGCCTTCAATCCGCTGGAAAGCTATCGCGTCGAAGAAAAGACCTCGACCGCGTTCGTGCAGGCCGACCTGGCCGGCGAGCGCTGGTTCGCCGACGTCGGCGTGCGCTTCGTGCGTACCAAGACGGGTGCGCAGGCGTGGGACGCCAAGATCGTCGACATCGTGCAGAACGGCGCTTTCAACTTCACGCCGATCTACGCCGATCCGTCGGTCGTGCGCCAGGACGCCACCTACAGCTTCGCCCTGCCGTCGGGTAATTTCACCTACTCGCTGACCGACAAGCTGCAGCTGCGGGTAGGCGCCGCCAAGACGATGGCGCGCCCGTCGGTCGACAAGCTGGCGCCGTCCAGCACCACCGCCAGCATCTCGTGGGGCGACTTCACGCAGATCTACGGCGGCAACGCCGATCTGAAACCGTACACGGCGCACCAGGCCGACATCTCACTTGAGTGGTACTACGCCAAGAGCTCGGCGCTGACCTTCGCCGTCTACCAGAAAAACATCAAGAACCAGATCACCAATCTCTACCTGGCCGGTCAGGACATCGGTGCACCCGGCGGACGCCTGTTCAACGTGCAGCGCCCCATCAACGGCGACAGCGCCAAGGCGCGCGGCATGGAGATCGGCCTGCAGCACCTGTTCGACAACGGCTTCGGCGTGCGTGCGCAATACACGCGCAATCTGTCGAGCAGCTGGGTCGGCGGCATCGAACGTCCGCTCGAAGGCATCGCGCCAGCAACCGCATCACTGGGCATCCTGTACGAACGGGGCCCGTGGAGCATGAGTACCACGGCCGACTTCACCGATTCGTTCGTCACCGCCACCAACGTGATCGGCTCCGGCTTCAATGAGGTGACCAACTCGGTGACCTGGCTCACGGCCCAGCTGGCCTATGATGTGAACAAGTCGCTGCGCATCAGCATCGAGGGCAACAACCTCACCGATGCCGAGCAGGCACCCCGGCTGACCAATGGCACCGTCAGCCTGCCCAATGGCTATTACCGTTATGGCCGCTCCGTGACCCTGGGCGCCAGCCTGCGATTCTGATGAAGGACGTGGCGCCACGGTAGGTGGCGCCACAAAACCCATCGCCAGCGCGGGCCGGCCTGGCAGTTCACCGGCCCGCAACACCGAGAACTGGAATCCTGATGCACACTTCTGTCTTTTCCCTTGCCGTCCTGCTTGCCGGGGCCATCCCTTTCTCCGCGTACGCCGCGGACGGGTCGAGCTACACGATGGCGGACTATGCCAGCGTCGCCAAGATCGACGCGCACCTGCACCTGCATAACGCGGCGCCGGCCTTCATGGAAGCTGCCCGCCGCCAGAACTTCAAGATCCTGTCGATCAATGTCGACTACCCTGACTTTCCACCGCTCGATGACCAGCAGCGCGTTGCCATCGCACTGAAAAAACAGTTCCCGCAGGACGTCGCGTGGGCGGCAAGTTTCTCCGTCGATGGCTCCGCCCAACCTGCGTGGCTCGCCGCTACCCGCCACCGCATCGCCGCATCGATGGAGGCCGGCGCCGTGGGCGTGAAGGTGTGGAAGAACATCGGCATGAGCCTGCGCGGCGCCGATAAAGAGCTGGTGATGATCGACGATGCGCGCTTTGCGCCGCTGTTCGACGACCTGGCCCGCCAGGGCATTCCGTTGCTGGGTCACCAGGGCGAGCCGCACAACTGCTGGCTGCCGTTAAAACGCATGACGGTCAACAACGACCGCACCTACTTCAAGAACCACCCGCAATACCATATGTACCTGCATCCCGAGATGCCGAGCTGGGAAGCGCAGATGGCCGCGCGCGACCGCATGGTGGCGGCGCACCCGACACTGCATTTCGTCGGTGTGCACCTCGCCTCGCTGGAGCGCGACGTGGACGAACTGGCCGTCTTCCTGGACCGGTTCCCGAACGCCGTCGTGGACGCGTCGGCGCGCATCGGCCAGCTGCAGTACCAGAGCCAGCGCGACCGCGAGAAAGTGCGCAACTTCTTCGTCAAGTACCAGGACCGCATCCTCTATGGCAGCGACATGGCACAAGAGCCTGGCCAGGACGGCGCGGCACTGGGCCGCGAAGCCGAAGGCGTCTGGCGCATGCACTGGCGCTACTTCAATACGGCAGAGTCGTTCAAGGTCGCCGATCTCGACCAGCCAGTCCAGGGTCTGGCACTGCCGCGCGACGTCATCGACAAAATTTACCGCACGAATGCTGAGCGCGCCTTCCCCGGCGCCTGGAAAGGCCAGCCATGACCGCGCGCCGTGCATTTCTCGGGTGGCTTGGCGCGGCGCCGCTGGCCACGCAGATCCCGCTGGCCCGGGCGGCGCCCGCCGCCGTGGCCGGCAAGGGCCATGTGCGCGTGCAGGACGCCGCTGTCTCGCTCCAGTTCGACGAGCAGCTGCGTTGCCGCGTCGTCAGCCTGCTGGGCAAGCAGCCCGTCGCGCTGACGGGCTTCGACACCAGTGAGCACCTGGTCGTGGGCGGCAAGCCGCTCGGTCACTTCACGTTGCAGAAGGCCGAGCCGGCCCCGGCCACGACGCCATTTGGCGCAGGACAGGCGCTGCACCTCGTCGGCCGCTCTGCGGACGGCATCGAGAAGCGCGTCACCGTGACCCTGCTCGACGAGCATCCGGGCGTCGCCTTGCTGGACGTGCACTACGTGAATACCGGCGCCAGGCCGCTGACGATCGATGCCTGGGTAAATGGCGCGCACCGCCTGACCGCCGCGCCGCGCCATGCGGGCGGCTACTGGACCTATTCCGGCGCCAGCCACGCCGACCGGCGCGACTGGGTCCAGCCTGTCAAGCGCGGTTTCGAGCAAGGCAACTTTTTGGGCATGAACGCGTCGGACTACGGCGGCGGCACGCCGGTCGCGGATGTCTGGCGTCGCGACGCCGGCCTGGCCGTTGGCCACCTGGCGCTGCAGCCGCTGCTGGTGTCACTGCCCGTCAAGGCGGCCGGCAATGCGGTCGACATCGCGCTGCGCGGCGACGTCCCGCAGACGCTGGCCCCGGGCGCTACGCTGGCCACCCCGCCCACGTTCATCGCCGTGCACCGTGGCGACTTCTATGTGCCACTGGACCGCTATCGCCGCCTGATGGCCGCGCAGGGCCTCGCCGCCCCGGAGCCGCCGCAAAGCGCCTACGATGCGCAGTGGTGCGCGTGGGGCTACGAACGCGATTTTTCGCTCGACTATGTGCGCGCCACGCTGCCCAAGGTGCAGGAACTGGGCTTCAAGTGGGCCGTGCTGGATGACGGCTGGCAGGTCAAGACTGGCGACTGGACGCCCGACCTCGCCAAATTCCCGCGCGGCGGCGACGACATGAAGGCGCTGGTGGCCGACATCCACGCACGCGGCATGAAGGCGCGACTCTGGATCGCACCGCTGGCCGTGGCCCCCGGCAGCGACGAGCTGCACGAGCATACCGACCTGCTGCTGCTCGACGAGACCGGCGCAGCCCAGGACGTGACCTGGTGGAACTGCTTCTACCTGTGCCCCGCCTACGAAAAGACGCAAACGCGCCTGGCCGCGACGCTGCGCATGATTATTGCGGACTGGGGCTTCGACGGCCTCAAGGTCGATGGCCAGCACCTCAATGGCGTGGCGCCGTGCTTCAATCCGAAGCACAAGCACAAGCGCCCCGAGGAATCGGTCGAGGCAGTCGCCGACTTCTACAAGGTCATGCACGACGTCGTGCATGCGGCCAATCCGGAAGCGGTACTGGAGGTGTGCCCGTGCGGGACCAGCTACGCCTTCCACAATATGCCGTACATGGACCAGGCGCCGTCGTCCGACCCGCTGTCGAGCTGGCAGGTGCGCCACAAGGGCAAGACGCTCAAGGCGCTGATGGGCCCGTGGTCCGCCTACGCTGGCGACCACGTGGAACTGAGCACGGGCGGACAGGACTTCGCTTCGAGCGTCGGCATCGGCGCGGTCGTCGCCACCAAGTTCACGTGGCCGGTGGACCCGAAACCCAAGGACTCGTTCCTGCTGACACCCGAGCGCGAAGCACACTGGCGCCAATGGGTCGACCTGTACAACAAGGGGCGCCTGGCCGAAGGCCGTTACCGGGGCGAGCTGTACGACCTGGGTTTCGACAAGCCGGAAACCCACGTCGTGGAGCAGACAGGGGCATTGCACTACGCGTTCTATGCCGATCGCTGGGATGGCGTGGTCGCCTTGCGTGGCCTCGGCCCGGGCACCTGGACGGTGCGCGACTCGCTCAGCGGCAGCGTATTGGGCAAGGTGACGGCCGACACGCCAACGCTGCCGCTGCGCTTCACCCACAGCCTGCTGATCGAAGCGCGGCCCGACGTTCCCGATCTGCTGCCTGTCGCGTTTGCCAACAAAGTCAAGGCCGTGGGCACGGACGGCTTCCCGCACGCATCGCAATGGGCCGACGCCCCCACGACCTTCTTCCGGCACGACTGGCAAGGCAAGCCACTTGCCGGTCCACAATCGACCCGTGTGCAGCTGCTGCAGGGCGCGGGCCAGTTGTACCTGCGCTTCATCTGCAAGTACGAGACCCTCACCACCTTTGACCGGGCCGGCCCGGCAAGCGCCATCTGGCCGCTGTGGGAGCGCGACGTCGTCGAAGTCTTCCTGCAGGCGCCGGATCGGGCCGGACTGAAAAGCTATCGCGAGGTGCAGGTCGCGCCCAACGGGTTGCTGCAGGAAATCGCGATCGAGGTGTCGGGCAAGCGGCGCATCGACGGCGGCAGCCGTGCCAGGGCGCATGTCGATGCGAACAACAAGGTCTGGACGGCCGAGCTGGCCATACCGATGCAGGGTGGAGACGGCTGGCGCCTGAACCTGTTCCGCGTCGAAGGCCCCGAAGCTGCCGGTGACAACCGCGTGCATTCGGCGTGGAGTCCGACCCGCACCGCCGCGCCCGACTTCCACGTGCCAGCCGCGTTCGGCCGGCTGCTGATCGACGCATGATGCTGCAGCGCCTGCATCCCCTCGCGCTGCTGGTCATGCTGTCGGCGCACGCCCACGCCGTACAGTCGACCGACCGTCCATCAGGCAGCCCCGTCGAGACGTCGTTCCAGGCGTCGGCCGACGAGATCGCCAACCCCGAGCGTGGCATGTACGTCTGGGCGGCCGACAACCTGGCGGCGTGGACGCAGGCGCAGGCCGATGCGCAGTTTGCGGCCGGCTACCGGATCGTCTACGCGCCGGTGCGGCTGGATGCACATGCCGGCCACGCGCTGCCCGCGACGCTGCTTGCCGGGTTGACGGAAGGGTTTGCCGTTGCGCGCCGCGCGGGCCTGAAAGTCATTCCGCGTTTCATGTACAACTTCCCGGCCGGCGAAACGGCTTACCGGGCGGCGCAGGATGCACCGCTCGAACGCGTGCTGGAACATATCGGGCAACTCAAGCCGGTCCTGGCGGCGAACGCGGATGTCATCGCGTATCTACAGGCGGGCTTTGTCGGCGCCTGGGGCGAGTGGCATACCTCATCGAACGACCTCACCCAGCCGGCGCGGCGCACGCGGATCCGGGATGCGCTGCTGGCCGCCCTGCCGCCCGAGCGCTTCCTGCAAGTGCGCTATCCACCTTATCTGATGGCGTGGGCGCCGCAGGCGCCGCGCTGGCGCGACGGTTCGGCCGCAGCACGCATCGGCGTGCACAATGACTGCTTTCTCGCTTCAAGCACGGATGTCGGCACCTACAGTGAAAACCCGGCGACCCGGCAGCGCGAGCGCGATTACGTGGCCGCGCTGTCGACGGCAGCGCCATTCGGCGCCGAAACCTGCAATCCGGCCGATGCAGTCAACCCGACGCCACGCACGAACTGCGAGGACATCCTGCGCGAAGGCCGGCGCTTCGGTCTGACCTACCTGAACGACAGCTACTATCGCGACCTGTTTCACCAGCGCTGGCAGACGCAGGGTTGTATGGCGCAGGTCAAGCGCAGCATGGGCTATCGGTTCGAGCTCTCGACATTGCGTCACAGTTCGCACATCGTGGCTGGCCAGTCGGGCGAACTGGTGCTGACCGTGCGCAACGCCGGCTGGGCGCGTGCTTTCAATCCACGAGGTGTGCAGATGGTGCTCAGGCACCGCGCCACTGGCCGGGTCGTGCGCTTGGTTCTGGCATCGATCGATCCGCGCACCTGGCTGCCGGGGCAGACCAGCACCGCAACCACACGGATTGCGATCCCGGGCGGCACGCCCACTGGTGCCTGGGACATGCTGCTGGCCTTGCCGGATGGCGAGGCGTCGCTGGCCGGCGATGCACGCTACAGCGTGCGGCCCGCCAATGCCGATGATGCCGCCAAGGCGCAGGGATGGGATGCATCGCTGGGCGCGTTCCGTACCGGGACGACGCTGACTATTCTCTGAAAGTCTGCCACGCCGTGCGCGCGTGGCCGGCTTACTCGGCGATCAGGAGTTCGATGCCTGCCTCGCGCAGGCCGTCCCGGTATTGCGGACTGATATCGCCGTCCGTGATGACGGTGTGAACGCGGTCGAGCTGCACGATACGGTGCAGGCTGATGAAACCGAATTTGGAAGAATCGGCCAGCACGATGACTTTTCTGGCGCGCTCGACCATCTTGTGGTTCAGGCTGGCTTCCGCCTCGTGGTGGGTCGTCACGCCGAACTGCAGGTCGAGCCCATCGACGCCCAGAAACAGCTTGTCGAAACTGTAGGCCTGCAGGCAGGCCTCGGCCTGCAAGCCCTGGATCGACAGCGCCTGCTTGCGCAGCAGGCCGCCCGTCAGGATGAGGTCGACGCCCGCGGCATTGACCAGCTCCCACGCGATATTCAGCCCATTGGTCAGCACCGTCACGTTCTGCACGTCGCGCAGGTGGCGCGCCAGCGAGAGCGTCGTGGTGCCCGAATCGATGATGATGTTCTCGCCCGGCTTGACCAGGCGCGCAGCCAGTGCACCGATGCGCTCTTTCTGCTCGTGATTGAGCGCGTCTTTTTGCGACACCGTATGTTCGGTCGGCGGCATGCGTGCCAGCGTGGCGCCGCCGTGGCTGCGGATGGCCAGACCCTGCGCCTCGAGTGCACTCAGATCGCTGCGAATCGTGACCGCTGAGACGTTGAGTTGCTTGACGAGTTCGCTGACCTGGACCGAGGCTTGTTCGGTAAGAGCTTTAAGAATGGTGTCGCGGCGCTGACCGGTTTGACCCATGATTGGATACGCAGATTTAATAAAAAAACAGCTTACCAGATTGGCGCACCGCCGGCACGCCATGTGCTTGACGGCGCATCATTGCGTGCCTGCCAGGCGGTCGAGCGCGGCAGAGTTCAGCGGTATGCCGACCTGGTGCGCGGCATACACGGCGGCGCCGAGCACAGGCGGCAGGCGCGGCGCCATCAAGCGATAGGCGCCAGCGCTGCTGGCAGCAAGCACGCGGGCAAACGGCGCGCGCAGCGGGCCTTCCACACCAAACAGCCCGCCCGAATACGAGACCGTGACCTCGGTGCCTGGATCGACCCCGAGCTGGCCCCGCACCGCGTCGACCAGCGCAGCCACCTCCAGCGCGGCCGACTCGAGGATCGCTGCTGCCTGCGCATCGCCCAGCGCCGCCGCTTCGGACACGAGGCGCGACAGCGCAGCCACCTTGCTGCGCTCTCCCTTGAGCTCGCCATAGACGACCTGGCACAGGTCGAGGTCGTCCTGCAGCGCCAGGCGCGTGCGCATCAACCCATGCAGCGGCCCGCGCGGCGCGCGGCCATCACTCATGCGCGAGAACAGCGCAAGACCAGCCCGCGCGATCCAGTAGGCCGAGCCCTCGTCGCTGAACAACTCGCCCCAGCCGCCGGCACGCGCACCCTGCCCGCCAATGCGCCCGTAGGCCATCGAGCCGGTGCCGGCGATGACGCTGATGCCGTCGGCGCAGGCCAGCGAGCCGGCCCAGCTGCACACCATGTCGTTGTCGCACAGGTAGCGCCCGTGGCCCAGCACGGCGCGCGGCAGCGCATCCAGTTGCGGTTGCACGGCGCGGTCTTCGCCGTACGCCGGCAAGCCGAAGAAAGAGAATGCGATGTCGTTCGCGCTGACGCCGGCTGCCGCGAACAATTCGCCGCAGCCCCGCGCCAGCACGTCAGCCGCACCTTCCATGCCGACTTCGAGGTAATACGCGCTGCTCTGCTCATTGCGCGCCAGGACCTCCCCTTGCCGGTCGATCAGCGCGAACGCCGTCTTGGTGCCGCCGCCGTCAACCCCGAGAAACATCGCCGTCCTCCGCCAGTGGATAGATGGTGACGCCCTGCACCACGCGATTGACGGTGCCCGACACGCTCGGGGTATCCGGACGCAAGCCCAGCGCCAGCGACTGCAGCAGCGCGAAGGCCTGGCAGAACACGATGTACGGCAGCGCCAGCGCCAGATCCGGTGACTGCGCGACGCCATCGAGCGTGATGCAGGCATCTCCCAGCGCCGGCTCGTCGCGCCCGCTCAGCGCCAGCACGCGGCCGGCCCGGCCATCATTGCGCAGCTCGCGCAGCAGGTCGAGGTCATAGCGGCGCGCACGGGGATCGTTCGACAGCAGCACGACGACGAGCGTGTCGGCATCGACGACCGTTTTCGGCCCATGGCGAAAGCCCAGCGGCGAGTCGAACAGCGCGACGACCTGGCCATCGGTCAGTTCCAGCAGCTTGAGCGAGGCTTCACGGGCCAGCCCACGCAGCGCATTGCTGCCAAGGTAGACCACGCGGCTAAAGTTCTGGGCCACCAGCCCGTCCAGCAGCGGCAGCATCGACGTCAGCACCTGCGCGGCGGCAGCCGACGGCCCGGCGGTGGCGCCCGGCGCCAGCAAGCCGAACGCGCCCGCCGCAGCCAGCAGCATCGAGGTGAAACTGGTGGTCATGGCGAAACCACGATCGTGCGTGGCGTCGGGCAGCAGGATCGCATATGCATTGGCGCGGCCCTGTGCCATCCGGCACAAGGCGCCGTCGGCATTGCAGGTGATGACCAGGTGGTAGATCTCGTCCACCACGCCATCGGCCAGATCGACGGCCGCCACGCTTTCGGGACTGTTGCCCGAGCGGCCGAACGACACCAGCAGCGTCGGCACTTTCGGCTGCAGGAACTGGCGCGGGCCCGAGACCAGGTCGGTGGTGGGCACGGCGTCCGCGCGCCAGCCGCCGGCCAGCATCGCCGGCGACAGGCATTCGCCGATGAAGGCCGAGGTGCCGGCGCCCGTCAGCACGATGCGCAGGTCGGGCCGCGCAAGCAAGGGCCCGAGAAACGCGTCGAGCGCGCTGCGCTGATCGGTGACCAGTGCCTCGATCTCGGGCCAGATGGCCGGTTGCTGCGCGATTTCGCGCGCGGTAGCGCCGGCGCCGGCGGCATCGAGCCGCTCCGTACCAATGCCCAGAATATTCCTGTCAGCGACTAACATGCTTCCAACTCCTTCGTTGCGGCGCCTGCCATGCAGGCCGCCATGTATTGGCGCAGCACCCTGGCTACGCCCTCTTTGAGCAGATCGACCGGCTGGTTGTTCAACCGTCCTTCACGCACGGCGTCATATTGGAACGGCAGGTACTGGCTCAGCAGCGTGAGCGGCGGCGGCGTGCGCTCCAGACTGGCCAGCAGGCGCGTCTGCGCGGCCTGGATGGCCGGATGCGGCCAGTAGTAGCGGATCCGGTCACTCAGGCTGTATTGCTGGTCGAAGCGGGCGCGGCGCGGCTCATTGTCGTAGTATTTTTGCCACTGCGCCGGTTCGGCACGCATCACGTCCAGTACCGTGTCCTTGAACCCGGAGCCCTTGCCGTCGCCGGCCATCGCGGCCTCGATATCGGCCAGCGCCCACAGCGTTTCACGCAGCGCGAAGGTCGCGCCCGGCCCCACCTTGAGGATCGCAAAATGGCCGGCGACGAGCGCCGCCAGGTTGGCCGCCGTCTGGTAGTCGGTCGAATGGGCTTCATAGACCAGTGTGGGCACGTCTTCGATCATGCGGCCGAGGTCGACGGCGCGCTCGGGCCGGAAGTCGATCACCTTGTGGTGGTCGAATTCGACACCGGGCTGCACCACGAGACCAACCACGCGCGGCCACGCCGCATCCAGTCCGGCAGCGGCGAACGCAGCGCGGTGCGCCGCGATCGTCTGCGTCGCCGCAGCGGGCGTCGTGACGCTCAGTTCCGCCAGGTCCTCGTGCGCGCCGCCGGGCACTGGCACCTCGGTGCCCACCACATACACGGGCGCTTCGCCGCCGGCCGCCTGCCAGGCCCGCTCGGCGACGGCGCACAGGCGCGCAGCCCGCGCGGCTACCACCTCATCCTGCAGCGGCACCGGGTCACCGGCGCACGACATCGAGCAGTCCAGGTGAATCTTGCGAAAGCCCGCCGTGACGTATTGTTCGATCAGCACCTCGGCCTTCGCCATGGCCGTATCGGCGTGTTCGCCCTGCCAGGCATTGGGCCCCAGGTGGTCGCCGCCGAGCAGCACGCGCTCGCGCGCCAGGCCGACGCGGTCGGCGATGGCGTAGACAAAATCACGGAACGCGCTCGGGGTCATGCCGGTGTAGCCGCCATCCTGGTTCACCTGATTCGACGTGGCTTCGATCAGCACCGGCTGCGCCGGCCCCGCCGCCAGCGTCACTTCCATCGCCGCCTCGAGCACGATCGGATGCGCCGAGCACACTGCATGGATGCCGACGGCTTCGCCGGCCTTGTGACGGCGCACCAGATTCAACATGTAGTCCATTTGTCAGGCTCCTTTGGTTGGTTCGGCAGGCGCGACGTCGTCCGCCTGCAGCGCAAGAAACAGGGCGGCCGCCAGCGCCAGGCCGATGCCGGCCAGCCGGTAACCGCCCGGCACCGCGCCAGCCAGCGCCATCGCGATCACGGTGGTCAACAGCGGCGCGCCGGCATTGACCAGCGGCGACACCGTCAGCGCCTTGCCGTGCCGGAAGGCATACACGAGCGTCAGCGCGCCGATGGCATTGAGCACCTGGGTAGCGGCGGCGAGCAGCGGCCCGGATGGCCCGTAATTGATCGGCTGCGAGAAATCGGTCATCGCCAGCGCCACTGGAATGCACAGCAGCGCACTGGCGGTCATGTAGAAAAAGATGCTTTCGGCATCCATCCGTGTATTGGCCAGCTTGATGAAGTACGCCTGCAGGCCCCATGCAACCAGCACGCCGATCGCCAGCACGAACCACAGCCCGTACTGCTGCGGCGCGCCGCCCGGGTTGAAGTCGAACAGCGGCAGCGCACACACGGCCAGCACGATGCCGAGCACGCCCATGCGGCCCGTACGCTCATGCAGGAACAGCAGCGAGAGCACGATCGTGATGACGGGAGAGAGCGAAATCAGCGGGAAAATCAGGTAAGCCGGGCCGGCCTTGACCGCATAGAACAACACCATCTGGCCACCCGCGCCCAACAGGCCAATGGCCAGCCCGTAGCCGACCGCGGTGCGATCGCGGCGTACGCGCCAGCCTGAGCGCGCCAGCACGAACAGCGCCGGCGGCACCATCGTCAGCGCCCACACCACATACACAAGGGTTTCAGGGAAACCGTTCTGGGTAGGCAGACCAGCGAACGCGCCCCACACGCCCCACAACAGCGCCGTTGCCAGCGCGTAGCCGAGCCAGCGCGGCCTGGGCGCACTGGCAGTGCGTTGTTCAGGCAGCGTCGTCTTTTCCACGGCGTCTGCCGGATTCACGGGGTCACCCATGCTGTCAGCCCGGTCATGCGGTGCTCAATCCCATTGCTCGATGTGCTTTTCATCCGAATTCTCTCCGCCAGGTGCGTTTGTTTCAAACGTTTTCGTTGCCATCGTTGTGATAGTAAAGAACTGGCAAACGAAAAGCAAAGTCTTTCCAAATATTTTCGATATAGCGCGTTTTCTGTCACAAAATCACGCCTTTTATTTTCGAATACTTTCGATTACCATCTGGACAACGGTTGTACGTGCCGCCCGACCTTTTTCGCTTGCAGACAAATTCATCGTCAGGAGATTTGCATGAACCATCGCTGGACTGAACCGCGTGAACCCAAACCCTGGACCGTTGTGTGCGGCAGCCTGGCTGCTGCCCTGGCCCTGTCGGTAACGCAGGTTCATGCAACATCTCCGGATGATTCGCTGGCCCCGGCGGGCCGCTGGGAGGGCAATACAAGCGGCAGCGCCAGCACGCCGCCGATGGGCTGGAACAGCTGGAACGCGTTCCGCACAGAAGTCGACGAAGGCAAGGTCATGGGCGCGGCGAAGGTGCTGGCCGACAGCGGTCTGGCAAAGCTCGGCTATAACCATGTCATCCTCGACGATGGCTGGTGGATGAAGCGCCGCAGCAGCGATGGCCGCCTGCAGATCCGCACCGGCATCTTCCCGTCTGCCGCCACGGGCGGGCCGGACGGCACGAGCTTCAAGCCGTTCACCGACAAACTGCACGCGATGGGCTTCAAGGCGGGCATCTATACGGATGTCGGCCGCAATGCGTGCTCGCAAGCCTACGACCTGCATTCGCCCAATCTGCCACAGGGCACGACGGCCGAACGCGAAGTGGGCCTGGACGGTCACGTCACGCAGGACATCAACCTGTATTTCAAGGAATGGGGTTTCGACTACCTGAAGATCGACGCCTGCGGACTGGCCGATTTCATACCGGGCTCGGACCTGGTCAAGAAGCAGAGCTACCGCGGCATGGCGCCGCTGATCGAACGCGGGTCGATCAACCGCACGGATATCGGCGCCGTGCGCGCCCGTTACGAAACCGTTGCGGCGGCCATCAAGGCCGCGCGCCCGCTGGGTGATTATGTGATGTCGATCTGCGCCTGGGGCATGGCCAACGTGCGCAGCTGGGGCAAGGATGTCGGCAACCTGTGGCGCACCAGCGCCGACATCACGCCGAGCTGGACCAGCATGCTGCACAACTTCGACAGCGCGGCCAAACGTGCGCTGTACGCCGGCCCCGGCCACTGGAACGATCCCGATATCCTGCACATCGGCCATGGCGAATTCGATGCCAACAACCCGGTCGAAGTGCGCTCGCATTTTTCGCTGTGGGCGATGATCAATGCGCCGCTGCTGATCAGCTATGACTTGCAGCATGGTCCGGCGTCGCTGCTGGCCGTCCTGGGCAATGCCGACGTGATTCGCCTGAACCAGGACAAGGCCGGTCACCAGGGCATCGTCGCCTACGATTCCGACGATGCGCAGATCATCGTCAAGACGCTGGGTGACGGGCAGCGCAAGGCGGTGGCATTGTTCAACCGCGGCGCGGCGCCCGCACCGGTGACGCTGCTGGCGATGCACCTCAAACTGGCGGATGGGGCGCCGGTCACGCTGCGCAATATGTGGACGAAGGAAACCCTAACCTTCACCGGCGAGAAGGCCTTTACGCTCGCGCCGCACGAGACGCTCGTGTTCGAGGCCAGCGGGAAGCGCCAGCTGGAAAACGGTGTGTATCTGTCGGAGATTCCGGGGTCGATCAATGTCGCCGTCGACGGGACCCGCCAGCCGCAACTCGATCCCACCGTCCATCGCATGATCGACCCGTGGTCGAGCACCCGCTCCGGCGGCTCGCGGCCACAATATGCAGGCTGGGGCGGCGCGCAGCCGGATGCAACGCCGTTTGGCCAGAGCCTGCAGGTAGCCGGACAGGTGTTTACATCAGGGCTCGGCGTGCTGTCCAATTCGCGCCTTCAGGTGAAGAACGATGCCCGCTACGCGCGCTTGAGCGCGTCGGTTGGCGTGGATGATTCGACTGACAACACGGCCGAACTGGTGCACTTTTACGTGTATGGCGATGGAAAACTGCTGGCGCAAAGCGCGCCGGCACGGTTCGGATCCAAGGCGCAGGCCTTGACGGCCGATGTGCGCGGCGTGAAGGTCGTTGAACTGGTGGTGCGGGATGCCAGGACCGGCAACGCGGTGCCTGTCGTGGCGACATGGGGGGATGTGCAGCTGACGCAGGCTGGCGCCGCTGTGCCTGGTCCGCGAACCTCTAGCAGCGACCGCATCTGAGTGCCGGGACACGACACGATCATGACCTCATTCACCAGCCTCGACACCCTAGTCTTCCTTATCTACTTCGTGGCCATTTCGGCCTATGGCATCTGGATCTACTGGAGCAAGAAACGCTCGTCCGGCAAGGCCACCCACGACTTCTTCCTGGCCGAAGGGTCGCTCACGTGGTGGGCCATCGGCGCCTCGCTGATCGCATCGAACATCTCGGCCGAGCAGTTCATCGGCATGAGCGGAGCGGGCTTTCGTATCGGGATGGCGATCGCCGTATATGAGCTGATGTCCGCAGCAACCCTGGTCATCGTTGCCGTGTTCTTCATGCCGATCTACCTGAAGAACCGCATCTATACGATGCCGCAATTTCTCGAGCAGCGCTATGGACCGGCGGTGGCGGCAACGATGGCGGTGTTCTGGCTCGGCCTGTACGTGGTGGTCAACCTTACCGCCATCCTGTACCTGGGCGCGCTGGCGATCAGCAGCATCGCCGGTCTGAACGTGCTGGCCTGCATGCTGTTCCTGGCCGTGTTTGCCACCGTGATCACGCTGGGCGGCATGAAAGTGATCGGCTATACCGATGTGATCCAGGTGCTGTGCCTGGTGATCGGCGGGCTCGTTACCACCTGGATCGCGCTCGACCTGGTGGCGGCGCTGGCCGGTGGCCAGGGTGCGGTGCGTGGCCTGAGCGAACTGTATCTGCGCGCCGGCGAGCATTTCAATATGGTGCTCACGCGCGACGATCCCAACTACCTGGACCTGCCCGGCATGTCGACCATCATCGGTGGCATGCTGATCGTGAACCTGAACTATTGGGGCTGCAACCAGTACATCGTCCAGCGCGCGCTGGGCGCCAACCTGCACACGGCGCGCAAGGGCTTGCTGTTCGCGGCGTTCCTCAAGCTGCTGATGCCGGTGATCGTGGTCTTGCCGGGCATTGCCGCCTATGCCCTTGATAAATCCGGCACGCTTGGCGACGCCATGCGACCGGGCGGCGAACTCAATCCCGACCGCGCTTATCCTACCTTGCTGGCCCTGCTGCCGGCCGGGCTCAAGGGCCTGGCGTTCGCTGCGCTCGTTGCGGCGGTCGTTGCGTCGCTGGCCGGCAAGGCCAACAGCGTCGCGACGATCTTCACGCTCGACGTCTACAACAAGCATGTCAACCGCGCGGCCAGCGAGCAGCGCATGGTCTGGATCGGCCGGATCTCGGTGGTGGCGGCGATGGGCATCGCCGTGCTGCTCGCACCCTTGCTGGGGATCGACAAGAAAGGCGGCTTCCAGTACATCCAGGAATACACCGGCTTTGTGTCACCCGGCATCCTGGCGATGTTTTTGCTCGGTTTTTACTGGCGCAAAACCACGGCTGCGGCGGCCATGTTCGCGACGATTGGCGGGCTGGTGTTCTCGGTGTTTCTCAAGTTCTTGCCGCTGGTGATGGACCTGGGGTTTCTGGCACCGATCGGATTTGCGGTCAATAACGGCGCCGGTAATTACGAAATCCCGTTTCTTGACCGGATGCTGATCGTGTTCGTCATGGTGGTCATCGGCATGGTTGTCTTGAGCACGACGGCGCAGCGCGACGGCAGCCACAAGCGCATGGTGATTGACCGGTCGATGTTCCGCGTCGATCGCGGCTTTGCGGTTGGTTCGATGGTCATTTTTGTGGTGCTGGTAGCAATTTATGGCGGGTGGTAGTTTGAAGGCATGTGGTGCGCTGGTTGGATCTGTCGTTCGAACGGAATGAAACCACCAGCGCACCTCTGTTCATGGCCGGGTCCGTGTCCAAATGTCAGACCTGACCCCGGCTTGCACCAACCCTTGCGCCTGATATAGCAACCATGTTTTACCGAAAAAAGCAATTGTTCTTTGACATGATTGCTGCTATAATTGCAGCCCTTTTACAACAAAACCTCCGGTAGCACACCCTGCTATCGATCGCTTTCCATGCGGTGCATGGAGACCGAACCCCGGGCCAACCGCCCGCATCAAGCAACGTTCGCCGCATGGTGATTGAACGGCACTAAGCGTCATTAACACGCACACAGCACCCGGCACGCATTGCGCACATCGCGAGCGCCGGCAGGCCTTTGGCATTGTCGCCGCGTCGACAGGCCAGGCACGCGCTGTCTGTATCAACATCATGTCGCGATCTCCGCCGCGGGCTTCGATGCCTGCGGCGATTTCATTTCATTCGACAGATCGAGGGAGAACCACACCGTGGCAAAACAAATCATCATCGACCAGGTCTTCAAAGTCTTCGGCGACAAGCCGGAAGCCGCCCTGGCCCTGGTTCGTCAAGGCGCCAGCAAGCAGGATATCCTGGCGCAGACCGCCTGCACCATCGGCGTGTTCGACGCCAGCTTCACGATTGAAGCAGGTGAAATTTTCGTCATCATGGGTTTGTCCGGGTCGGGCAAATCGACCATGGTGCGGATGCTCAATCGCCTGATCGAACCGACCGCCGGACGCATCCTGATCGACGGCAATGACATCAACACCCTGCCCGACGCCCAGTTGCGCGCGCTGCGCCGCAAGGACATCAGCATGGTGTTCCAGTCGTTCGCGCTGCTGCCGCAACTTACCGTGCTCGACAACACGGCGTTCGGGATGGAGCTGGCCGGCACGCCGAAGGCCGAGCGCCATGCGCTGGCCTTGCAGGCGCTTGATCAAGTGGGCCTGGCCGGGTACGGCGCCAGCTATCCGGACGAGTTATCGGGCGGCATGCAGCAACGCGTGGGCCTGGCCCGCGCGCTGGCGTGCGATCCCGCCATCCTGCTGATGGACGAAGCGTTTTCGGCGCTCGATCCGATCATGCGCACCGAGATGCAATCGGAGCTGCTGCGCCTGCAGCAGATCAAGCGTCGCACCATCGTGTTCATCTCGCACGACCTCGACGAAGCGATGCGCATCGGCGACCGGGTCGCCATCATGAAGGACGGCCATGTGGTGCAAGTGGGCACGCCCGAAGACATACTGCGCCAGCCTGCCAACGAGTATGTGCGCAACTTCGTGCGTGGCGTCGATGCTGCAGCCGTGTTCAAGGCCGGCGATATCGCCCGTAAAAGCCAGATCGTGGTGGCGGAGTCGCCGGCGCGCGGTTCGCGCGCAGCGCTGTCGATGCTGGAAGAACAGGATCGGGCCTATGCCTACGTCGTCGACCCGCAGCAAAAATTCCTGGGTGTGGTCTCGGCCGAGTCGCTGCGCAGCGCGCTCGACGGTCACGTCGGCCCGCTGGGCCTGGCGCATGCCTACCTGCCCGATGTCACCACCATCGATGCCGATGAACCGGTCGCCGGCCTGTTCGGCCAGGTCGCGCAGATGCCGTATGGCGTGCCCGTGGTGACGAACGACGGCAGATACCGCGGCGCCATCAGCAAGACCACCCTGCTGAAATTCCTCGACCGCGACACGCCGCCCATCGCCGCACCAAACAACCCGAAAGGACAAGCATGAATTCCGGTACCGCCGCAGCGACCCAAGCCGTCGCCCCACAGGCTGCGCAGATCAATCCATGGCTGCCAACCCCGCCGCGCGATACCTCCTGGCTCGACGCCGCGCCGGCCGCCTCGCCCGATCAGGCGAGCGTTGGGCTGTCCGATCTGCTGAACGGCTCGCTGTCGCTCCAGTCCGGGATCAATGACGCGCTGGGCTGGGTCGTCGAACACTTCCGCCCATTCTTCCAGATCGTGCGCGCTCCCATCGACGCCACGCTCGACGCCGTCAGCGCGTTGCTGCTGGCTGCGCCGGCGCTCGCGGTGATTGCCGTCATCGGCGTGCTGGCCTGGCAATTCACCACCCGCACGCTCGCCATCGGCACCGTGGTGGCGCTGCTGATCGTATCGATGCTGGGCATCTGGTCCGACGCCATGATCACGCTGTCGCTGGTGCTGACCTCGCTCGCGTTCTGCATGGTGATCGGCTTACCGCTGGGAATTTTCCTGGCCAGCAGCGACCGCGCCCAGAACCTCCTGCGGCCGCTGCTCGACGCCATGCAGACCACGCCGGCCTTTGTCTACCTGGTGCCGGTGGTGATGCTGTTTGGTATCGGCAATGCGCCAGGCGTGATCGTGACCATCATCTTTGCCCTGCCGCCGCTGGTACGCCTGACCAATCTCGGTATTCGCCAGGTGCGGCCCGACCTGATCGAGGCGGCGCGCGCCTACGGCGCCTCGCCGTGGCAGTTGCTGACCCGCGTCCAGTTTCCGCTGGCGATGCCGTCGATCATGGCCGGCATCAACCAGTCGCTGATGCTGTCGCTGTCGATGGTCGTGATCGCTTCGATGATCGCCGTCGGCGGTCTCGGCCAGATGGTCTTGCGCGGCATCGGCCGCCTGGACATGGGTCTGGCAACCGTGGGTGGCCTGGGCATCGTGCTGCTGGCAATCACGCTGGACCGCTTGACGCAATCGATGGGACAGCCGCGTCGTGGCGTACGCCACTGGTACCAGACTGGCCCGGCCGGCCTCATCCTGCGCCTGACGCGCGGCAAGCAACCAACATAAAAAGGACCACGAATGCATCGCATGAAAAAATTTACGATCAAACACCAGTCACGACGCATGTTTCGCTGGATCGCCACCATTGCGCTTGGCGCACTGGCGATGACTACCCACCTGGCCATGGCGCAGACGCCGGCAGACACCCTTCCCGGCAAGGGGATCAAGGTGCAAGCGCTGCAAAGCCCGGTTGCCGAAGAGACGTTCCAGACCATGCTGGTCGACCGTGCTCTGGCAGCGCTGGGTTACGCACCGCAACCGATCAAGGAAGTGGAATACCCCACGGCCCACATCGCCATTGCCAATGGCGATGCCACGTTCCTGGCAGTGCACTGGGATCCCTTGCACAAGGATTTCTATGACAACGCCGGCGGCGACGCCAAGCTGCTGCGCATGGGCGAGTACGCCGGACCGGCCGCCCAGGGCTACCTGATCGACAAGGCCACCGCCGACAAGTACGGCATCACGAATATCGGCCAACTGCGCGAGCCGCGCCTGGCCAAGCTGTTTGACAACGACGGCGATGGCAAGGCGGACATGGCCGGTTGCAATCCGGGCTGGGGCTGCGAAGCGATGATCGAGCAGCATATGGACGGCTTCAAGCTGCGCGGTACGGTCACGCATGTGCAGGGTAATTACTCCGCATTGATCGCCGATACCATCGGCCGCTTCAAGCGCGGCGCGCCGATTCTGTATTACGCCTGGACGCCCTACTGGGTCAATGGCGTGCTGATCCCGGGCAAAGATGTGGTGTGGCTGCAGGCGCCGAAGACGGCGTATCCGGGCAAACCCGATACACGGCTGCCCGATGGCAGCGACTACGGCTTTGCCATCAACACGACGCGCTTTGTCGTGAACCGTGACTGGGCCGAGAAGAACCCGGCAGCCGTGAAGCTGTTTCAGGTGATGCGGCTGCCGATTGCCGATATCGATGCGCAGAATGCGCGCATGCGCAGCGGTGAGAATGCTCAGGCCGATATTGCGCGTCATGTGTCGGGGTGGATCAAGTTCCATCAGAAGGAATTCGATGGCTGGATTGCGCAGGCGCGGGCAGCAGCGACGCCGTGAGATTGCCGCCGTTCGGGGCAAAGTGTCGTCAGGATGCAGTGATTGCGATCGGCCTGACGGCCGCTGCCGTGCCCCGCCTGCACTGTCGATAAAGGCCTGTGAGCAAAACCGGGATGGTGGATGGACGAGGTACCCTCATCCATGCAAGCCCGGTTGATCAACAGATGAGTCACTGGTATCGTTGGCGTTGAAACACCTGTTTGCCGCACTTCATATGTTGGTTAGTTACATTTCATCCAGCTATTCTGCTGGTTTTTTCGCGCCCATCAAATCCCCATCGTCCTGCCTGTTTCATGCATGTCTATCATCCGCTAGCTCAATTGAGCTGGCGGGCAAAGAAGACCGATGCGTTTTTAAGATGTCCACATCACAACGAAGTTGACGGTCTTTCTGCACGAAATGACGGACACGCTACCGCTCAGCGCTCAACAGTTTGTTATTGCCTGGCTGGCGTTGTTGTTCGCACTCGTCGTTCGCAAACCTATCGGTCGTCGTACTGGCTCTGCGCTGCCCTCACCTGTTCTGCGTGCGCATTTACCCAATGCAGAAGGTTCTGCAACGGATCGAGCAAGCTTTCTCCGAGTTCGGTGAGCTCGTATTCAACGCGTGGCGGGACCTCGGGAAAAACCTCGCGCAATATCAGGCCATCGCGCTCGAGGTTGCGCAGCGTTGCCGTGAGCATCTTTTGCGAAATTCCAGGGATGCATTTCTCGATCACGGAAAAGCGGGCGCGCCAATCCGGAAACATCTCCAGGGTCAGCAAAATGAAGATGCTCCACTTGTCCCCTACCTTGGTCAGTATTTCTCGAATCGCACCCGGGTCTTTACTTTTGCAGAGTTCGGTGGGATCAGGTGGCATCGTTCTTCTTTCTCGCGGGCTCAAGACTTACCTCCAGGTTAGTGACTGACTATTAAGTGCCTCCTTACGAAGACTTACAAAGCTCGATATTCTTGCACACCTGAGATGCGGAACTATTTTTAGATGCAACAAGAGTTTTCGCAGCCGATTTATGTCGAATAAACCCATACGCGCGGCGTGGCGCCTCACCCAGTGGATCGGCAGAGAGCAATGCAGCGATGGGTATTGAACGAACATCCGTCCGGAACCAGATGCTCGGTGCCGGCCAAACACATTGACGTTTTTGTAACCGGAGAGAAAGCAATGATCGACCACCTCATTTTGACTGTCAGCGATGTGCAGCGGTCCTTGACATTTTACGAAGCAGCGCTCGCGCCGCTGAACATCTCGATGTTCATGCCATTCAAAGGCGACAACGGAAATCCCGATCTGTGGGGGTTCGGCGATGGCAAGCGCGCGTTCTTCTGGCTGAAACAGGGGTCACCATCTCCGGAGGCCCTCCATTGGGGTTTCGAGGCTGACAACAACCAGCAAGTCGACACCTTCTACGAAGCTGCAATGGCGGCCGGTGCAAAGGATCGCATCTCACCACGCGCAAGGCTGGAGTTTTACCCTGGCTACTATGCCGCCGATGTGACCGATCCCGATGGCTACCATTTTGAAGTGGTGCACAAGGCTTGATCGTGCCTGACAGGATCGGACAGCCAGACCGTGGGCCCATCCTGCACCTGCTGGAAACTGGAAACTGGCGATCGTTCTACCCCTCGGGGTTTTGATATCTCAACGAAAGATACACATGTCCCAACCTACTGCCCCTGGCAATCCCCTGCGTCGCAATCTGCTCGTGGGAAGTGCTGCAGCGATTGCTGGTTCAGTCACTGCGATCGGGTCAGCCCAAGCCGCAGTCACCACACCAGCCAAAGGACAACCAGCCGTGACACATAACATCATCACCACCAAGGATGGCACCCAAATTTTTTACAAGGATTGGGGCGCCGGCCAACCGATCGTGTTTCACCACGGCTGGCCGCTTTCCGGCGATGACTGGGATGCCCAGATGATGTTCTTCGCATCCAAAGGTTACCGCGTCATTGCCCACGACCGTCGCGGACACGGTCGTTCCAGCCCCAGCGCCGCCGGGAATGACATGAACACCTATGCTGCCGACGTGGCTGCTCTCACCGAACACCTGGGACTGCGCAATGCAATTCACGTCGGCCATTCCACCGGTGGCGGCGAAGTCATCCGTTATGTCGCGCTGTACGGCGGCGGGGGACGCGTTGCCAAGGCAGTATTGATCGGCGCGATCACGCCGATCCTAATGAAAACGAGTGACAATCCCGACGGCGTGCCGCCCGAGGTGATCGATGGCATTCGCACAGCGGTGGCCACCAACCGTGCCCAGTTCTACAAGGAATTTTCGAGTGGCCCATTCTACGGTTTCAACCGCATGGGTGCGACGGTGCCGATGGGCGTATCGGACAACTGGGTGCGCCAGGGCATGGCCGGTGACATCAAGGCGCAGTACGACTGCATCACGGCATTCTCGGAGACCGACTTCACGGCCGACCTGAAAAAGATCACGGTTCCTGTGCTGATCCTGCACGGCGAGGACGACCAGATCGCACCGGTCGCGGGCACCGCCAGACGCGCCGTCAAGTTGCTGGAACATGCCACGCTGAAGACCTATCCGGGCTTTCCTCATGGCATGGCGACCACGCAAGCCGATGTGATCAACGCCGACATGCTGGCCTTCTTCCAATCCTGATCGCGAAAGGGGAAGCGACGATCTTGCCTCCCCCTGATTGACCTGATTTCCGGTTCCGCCAATGAAACGCCGCTGATCGTCCCCGTCTTCGACTATGCGCGCGCACATACCAAACTACCGGTTCAACCACGTCACACGCTCGTGGATCTTTGCCAGCCGCATCGCCACCATGCACGCAATCGCATACGATGCCGAGGTGGTGGCCGTCTCGACCATTGCCGCTGCAGGATAGTGGTGCGGGATGAGATGCTGGCGAAACCACCGAGCAAGCTCGACGCACTGACCATGAAAGGGCTCACAACCGCAATGGAACCGACAATAAGGAAGCCGTAGCCGTGCCTGAGCTGCCCCACAGACTTCATGGGCAAAACAGCGCGTAAGCTGATCTCGTATGGAACGCATCAGGATGCAGGCAAGTGACTGCATTCACGGCTGCGGCGAGTTTCGAGGAGAGCCAGTTCGTAGACCAAAAATTCTTGATTGGCGGCCCAAAAGAGAACGCCATGTCACCATGGATTGCCGCCTTTCCCGTCCCCCACACGGTACCCAAAGGCATGTACGACCAATGAGTCAATTCGCCTGTGCCGTGCCAGTCAGACGCACGACGTCCGAATTATTTGCGTTACCGCATACTCGCGTTGCGTGTCGGCGCAATAATTTCCTTTCGTAAAAATCCAAGCTGGACTCGCCCTGATATCCGGTAATGCGTGCCATAGCCACGCCGCCCTGCCCCGTAAATCAACAATGGGAGCGCTTGAAGATGGTGACGTACACCTCCAGTGTGTGGGACCGGCTGATCGCGCCAATCCCCGCATGCGCCGCCGAGCGCCGACCGCTTCAGCTAACGCTTGCGCAACACAAGCTTGCGATTGCACGCGACCTCGAAGCCCTGCTCAACACCCGTGTTGCCATTTCACCGGAAGAGCTGGCGACGTACCCTGCCTGCAGGGAATCCATCGTCAATTTTGGCCTGGCTGACTTCGCCCAGCTGTGCCTTACCAGTAGTACCGACCGCAAGAAAATTTGCGATCTGCTCACCGCGGCCATCGTGCGCAACGAACCGCGGCTGGCACAGGTACGTGCCCGGCTGGTCGAGGAATCCGGCAGGGTAAACCGACTCAGTTTCGCCATCTCCGGCCAGTTGCGCACGCTGGCCAATGACGACCGCGTGCAGTTCGACATCATGCTCGAACCCTCGAGTCTGCAGTACGCCATTCGCTGATCCCCGGAGGGCCAGATGAAGAGACTCATGAAAGCGATCCGCCTGTATTACGAGCGCGAACTCTCGACCATGCAGTCTTTCAACGCCGAGTTCGCCGCCGAATTTCCCGCCCAGGCCGGCCAGCTTGGCATGGAAGGCGGGCAACGAAACGACCCCCATATCGAACGTTTTATCCAGGCCACGGCATTGTCGAACGCTCGTATCGCCAAGCTGATCGATGACAATGATTACAAGGTGAGTGAGGCACTGCTGCAGCTCAATTACCCTCATTACTTGCAACCTTTTCCATCCACCGCCATCGTGCGCGTCGATCCCAGCGCCGGTCTCGCGACGATGACGGCGCCAGGGTTGATTCCCCGTGGAGCCACGCTGGTGGCACGCTCGGCCGACGGGCCGTCGTGCCGGCTGCGCACCGTGTTCGACGTGCACATCACCCCTCTGGTTGTGGCAAAGGTGGCCTTTCAATCCTACTTCAACTTGCCACCGGAGATGCCGCGACCGGCCGCTGTCACCACGCTGCTTTCCATCGACATCGAATCAAAAGCGGTCACCCTGAGCCTGGGGCTGGTGCAGTTGGACAGGCTGCGCCTGTTCATCGATGCCGAACCGTCGCTGTGCGCGACCACGCGCGACCTGCTGTTCATGCATGCCAAGGCGGCGTACCTGGAGATCGACGGCAATTGGCTGGCTCTGCGCACCGTGCCGCTCAAAGCGGTGGGATTCGATCCGCACGACGCAGTTCTTCCGCGCAGCAACTTGTCGCATCCCGCCTACCTGTTGCTGAGCGAGTACTTTGTCAATCCTGAGAAATTCAATTTTTTCGACATTGACTGGCAGGTGCTGGCGCCCCACCTGCCGGCCACGTGCCGGCGCCTCACCCTGCACTTGGGGATGGCTGGCGTAGCTGCCGATACCCACACAGGCCGCGCACTGAGCCAGCTCTCAAGCGAGAATTTCGTACCCGGCTGCACGCCGGTGGTGAATCTGTTCAAGCACGCGGCCTGCCCGATTGAACTGACACACATGACGCCTGATTATGCATTGCTCGCCGATGGCGCCTACGCCGACGTCTGCGACATTTATAGCGTCGACACGGTGACCACTGTGCAGAAATCGCGCCATGGTCAGACCTTGACAGAATTCCGGCCGTATTACTCGCTGCGCCATGGCGAGGCTGGCGGGCGCCACGGCCGCTACTACGTGGTACGCCGCGACGAGCTGGCAGCGCTGCGCCACCCCGGTCACGCTACGCGCATCGCGTTTGTGGACCTGGACCTTGATCCACTGGATATAGCCGACGCCAGCGTATCGATAGAACTCACCTGCACCAACCGCGATTTGCCCAGTCGACTCTGCTACGACACCGCAGGCGGCGACCTCAAGCTTGAGCAGGCGACCGATGGTTATCCGCTGCGTTTCCTGCGCCGGCCAACTCCCCAGTACCGCTTCAATGCGCAGGACCACTGGCGCCTGATTGCCCACCTGTCGCTCAGTCATTGCGCGCTTTCTGCCGACGGCCTGCATCTTCTTCAAGAAACGCTGACGCTGTACGACTTGCCACAGTCTTCGGTATCGCAGCGGCAGATCGCCGGCATCGTCGCGCTGGAGCAGCGTGAAACAAGCCTCTGGCTTCGCGACGACGGTCATAGCGCCCTCGTGCGTGGCCTGGCAGTGCGCGTCACCCTCGATGAGGACGCCTTCGCCGGCACCGGGATCGACTTGTTCGTTTCAGTGCTCGATCATTTTTTTGGTCTCTATGTGCACTGCCAGAGCTTCACCCAGTTGACGGTTTTTTCGCATGCTAGCGGAAAGGAGCTGATCCGATGCCACCCACGCAACGGCGCGCGCAAGCTGGTCTGATCGACCGGTTGATCACGCAACCATGCCGGTTTCATTTTTTTCAGGCCATGCACCTGATCGCGCTATGGCTGCAGCGCGACGCTGCTTCGCACGGCAAAAAACTCGAGACAATACTGCGTTGTAAAAACAGTCTCGCACTGGGCTTTCCGTCCAGTCAGATCGAAGCACTTGCCATCGACGCCGACTCCCCCGAGATTCCGGCGACACCAGACGGACCGATAGCAGCGCCGGTAGGCTGCCTGCGCCGCGTCCGCCTCACGCCCGCCTTCATGGGTTTTCTGGGCGTACACGGCGTGCTGCCCTACGATTACACCGCCACCATCGCCGCGCAGGTTGCCTTCGAAAAAAACCACGCCGGCCGCGCTTTCTTCGATAACTTTTCGCACCGCATGATGGTCTTGTTCTACCGGGCCTGGGCCGCCTGCCACATTGAATCCGGCGCCGACGCCGACGGCCGCGACCGGTTTCTGGAGACGCAACTGGCCCTGGCCGGCAGGCCCCGGCGCCCACAGACAGAGCGAGCAGGCAAGACCACCACCGTCATCCCCGCTGAAGTCCTGGCCCGCTATGCTGCGTTGATTCGTCATCGGCCCATGCAGGGCGAAATGATCGCCGGCGTGCTGACCGACTTTTTTCGCGTGCCCTTTCGCACCGAGCCGCTGGTGGGCTGCTGGGTCGATGTCGGCCGCGATAATCGCACTGTCCTCGGTGTACAAAATCATGTGCTCGGCTTTGGCAATATGCTGGGCCCCCGCTACTGGCGCCGCGATGCCTTGGTGCGCCTGTGGGTTGGCCCGCTCACGCGCCTCGACTTCGATCGTTTTCTTGCTGGCGGCAGCGCAGGCGCGGTGCTCAGGGAAATGCTGGCCCTGTTCGCCATGCCTGGCGTCGCATTCGAGGTGCGCCTCATTCTACGGGCCGCCGATGTCCGCCCGATCGCCCTCGACAATCGTGCCCGGCTGGGTCGCGCCTCGGTCGTGCTCACCGCGCCGCGAACGAAAGACCATGCCGACACCCGCTACCTGATCGCCATTTAATTGCAGCCAGGATGGAGATACCCATGGACTATGACAACGATTTTGACGTTGCCGACGAACTCAACAAAATCCTCACCGCCAGCAACCGCCCGCTGCGCATGCAGCTGGGTTTTCCTGACGGCGTCACCAGCGACGTGCTGCTGCCACAGCGGATCGAAGGGGTTGAGGCAATCTGCGACGGCATCGAGATGCGCATTGACTGCCTGGCGCTCGACGCGCACCTGCAACTTGACACACTGATCGGGCTACCCGTGCAAGTGCAGATTGTGACTGACCAGGGACAGCTGCGCAGCATTTGCGGCATCGTCGCTACAGCCAGTGCCGGTGAAAGCGATGGCGGCCTGGCCAGCTACCAACTATTGATGCGCGATGCGCTGGCCATCCTCGACCTCAATGTCGGCACGCGCGTGTTCCTCGACCAGACCGAGCTTGATGTCGTCAAATCCGTGCTCGGCGAGGCGCGCCGTGTCAATCCGGGCTTGGCCGCGATGTTCGAATTCGAGCTCGAGACGGCGTTGTCCCTGCGCGACTTTCCCGTGCGCCGCCAGATCGTGCAATACAACGAAGGCACGGGCGCCTTCGTGCGCCGCCTGCTCCGGCGCCGCGGTGTTTCCTGGTTTTTCCGACCGGGTCGGGCCGGGGATGCAAGCGAACCTGCGGCGGCTGACGGATCGGTCGTGGCGCCAGCGCACACCATGGTGCTGTTCCAGGACGCCAGGCGGCTCAAACCAAGTAGCGCCGGCACCATCCGCTTTCATCGCGACAGCGCGACTGAAGAGCGCGACTCGATCACCGCGTTCGGCGCAGTGCGCGCCTTGCGCCCGGGCCGGGTGAGCCGTCACAGCTGGGATTACGCCAATCCGCGCGGCACCGACTTCATGAGCGCCAGCTTCGCCAGCGCCGACGATCAGGGGGTCAAGGGAAACAAGCTGGCCGCCACGCTGGACCACTATCTTACCGAGGCGCCGCACGTGCGCGACACCTACGAGGACCTCGAGGCGCTGGCCCGCCAGGCGCTGGAGCGCTCGAATTTCGAGGCCAGGTGCTTCCACGCCGAGGGCGGCGTGCGTGACTGCACCGCTGGCGAATATTTCATCCTGGCCGGCCACCCCGAGATCGACTGCCACCCGGACGCCGAGCGCCAGTTCATCGTGCTGTCCTCGCATATCACCGCGCAGAACAACCTGCCCAAGGAATACGACGCACGCGTCGCGCGCCTGTTTGCGCGCAACCGCTGGCATACCGATGCCGCCGACCTGCCCCTGGCGGCACAGAACTGGTTCGATTCAAGCCAGTTCCGCTTCCAGTGCCGCCTCACCTGCGTGCGGCGCGACATCACCTTCGTGCCGGCCAGGGACGCACGCGTCGACGTACCGCAGGCAGAATTGCAAAGCGCCATCGTCGTCGGCGCCCCGGGAGAGGCCGTCCATTGCGACGCCCAGGGCCGCGTCAAGGTGCAATTTACCGCCATGCGCGCGGCCGACCATGCGCACGCCGAGGGCGCCGGCGCTTCAGGCACTGACCGCGACTCAGCCTGGGTGCGCGTTGCCAGCAGTTGGGCCGGCACTGGCAGCGGCATGCATTTTGGCGCTCTGGCGCTGCCCCGCCCCGGCACCGAGGTGTTAATTGGTTTTCTGGGCGGCGACCCGGACAAACCCATCATTATCGGTCAGTTGTACAACATGCTAGCCCGCCCGCCTTATCTGGGCGCTGGCGCCTTGCCCGGCAATAAATATTTGTCCGGCATCAGAAGCCTGGAAATCAAGGGGAGTCGCGGCAACCAGTTGCGGTTTGACGATACGACAGGCAAGATCAACGCGCAACTGGCAAGCGATCATGCGGCGTCCCAGTTAAACCTCGGGTACCTGGTCAAGCCGCTTTGCGATGGCCATGGCGAATTCCGTGGTGAAGGGGCAGAACTACGCAGCGATGCTTCAGTTGCCGTGCGCGGCGCCAGGGGCGTGCTGATCAGCGCTGCAGGGAGCCATGATGCGGCCGGCGGCCAACTTGACCGAGAAGGGCTGGTGGGCGTCGCCGACGTATTGCAGAGCGTTGCGGAACAGTTGGCCAAATTCGCCAGCCTGCACGCAAAGGACGCTGACAGCGGCATGGAACTGCCGCAACTGCTCGACAAACTGCGGCACTGGACCGCCCCTAGTGCAACTGGCGGTTCACCCATCCTCGCCGCTGCAGCGCCTGCCGGTATCATCGTGGCCAGTGAGGCCAATTTGGTATTGGGCGCCGTGTCAAAGATCGATCTCGTCAGCGCCGGCAATACCGATATCGCCACCGGCGGTGCGCTGGCCCTACGCGGTGCGCGCGAGGTCAGCGTGTTTGCCCACCAGGATGGCATGAAGTTCGTCGCTGCCACTGGTGACATGCGCAGCGAAGCGCAGCACGGCGACATCAAACTGAGCGCCAGCGGCGAGATCACGCTCTCGGCCGGCGTGCGCATCACGCTCTCAGCGCCTGACATCCGGCTCGTTGCCACCGGCGTTCAGGTCGATTATGGCAGCGGCAACATCAGCGCGCAGTCGAAGGGCAAGCACCTGATTAAGGCAGCCAGCTACGCCTTCGCCAAGGGCGGGGCGGGTGTGCCCATCGAGCTTGCGTTCCCGGCATCAACCCTGGTGACAGATGAACGCGTGATCCTGCAGCACCAGTCGACCGGCGAGCCCCTGCCGCGCCGACGGTATGAGTTGACGTTGGAGAACGGCAGAATCATCCGCGGGGTGACCGATGAACTCGGCCGCACCTCGCTGGCCACCAGCAACGCCTACGGCAAGATCGACATTTGCATTTTCCCCGAGGATGCGCCTGCATAAGTGCGCGTCATACCGTCCCATACCGGCATGAGTGATCGAGAAAGGCAAACCATAATGTCTGCTAATGCGGAAGCTGAACCCACCCGCCCTTTGCCCGCCGCGCAGCCGGATTGCGACGGCAACTTCCGCGCGACTGCGCACTTGTCGTCGATGGATTGCAAAGCGCGTGCACTACTAAAGATTCCTTCCTCGAAGGTCATCCCCGTTATCGTCATCCCAGGCATCATGGGCAGCAATTTGTGCGCCACCAGAGACCCGTCCAAGCCTGCCAACAAGGTGTTGAAACCCGGTGAAGCGGCCTGGCGGCCACCTAATGGCAGTGCGGATGGACTCTCTGAGGCTGGCAAATGGGAGAAGCGGCTTCCCGCTGAACGCCAGCAAATCCTCGATGGCGAGAAGCTGGACGTTGACGATAGAGGTTTATTGCCGGAGACGCCGGATATGCACGTGCCGTTCGATGCCGCAGTACTGAAAGAACGTGGCTGGGGTCAGATCCATGCCAGCAGCTACGGTGTTCTTCTGGGTAACCTTGAGTTGCATCTCAATTCGGTATTCCGCCCTGTGTGGAAAAAGCCCGTGCTCATGACGAAATGGTCTTACCTTGCCAAATGGGACCGAAATTCGTGGAATGTGCGCGAGGATGATCGCGTCGCCGCCAAACTGACCGATGCGCAATTGACGCAGTTCGCCCAGTTCCACTATCCCGTCTACGCCATGGGCTACAACTGGCTGCAGTCGAATGCTCTATCGGCAGATCGTCTGGAAAAACGCATTGACGAGATCATTAAATTTTGGCAAGACAGGAAGCAGCAGTGCAGTCAGGTCATACTGGTGACGCACTCGATGGGCGGGCTGGTCGCCCGGGCGTGCGCCAAGCGTATTCCTGACAGGATTCTGGGCATCGTGCACGGCGTCATGCCTGCACTCGGCGCGCCAGTATGCTACCGGCGCATCGCCTGCGGGACTGAGGCTGACGGCTACATTGGCGGTAAATTTGCCGACATCGCGGGCCGCAGGGAAGACGACACCACCCCTGTCATGGCCATCGCCTCCGGGCCACTCGAGCTTCTGCCAAACAACAGGTATCCGAAACCGTGGCTGTACGCAACCTTCGAAAATGGTGAAGGGAAGCGCATCGCCCACTTAAGCCTGCCAAGCGGCAATGTCTATGATATGTACCGCGACATGGCCTCGTGGTATCGCATGATTGATCCTGCGCTTGCTGATCCGGCGAACAAATTCTTAGGCGCTGAAAAAGTTACTACTGAAATCAAAAATGCAATTGCGCAGGCTGAACGCTTTCATACAACGTTGCTCGGTGATTACTACCATCCCAACAGCTACGCCTTCTACGGCGACGACCCTGGCCATCTATCGTTCGGCACCTGCCGCTGGCATGCGGTGAAGACAGCGTCTGTGCCCGAGAAGAGCGTGCTTGCTTCAGGGATGCTTATCAGCCGTACCCCCGAGACCGGCGGCCGCATGGTGAAATTTTCGAATGGCAGCACCGTGCAGTTTACGCATTCGGTCCAGGATGGCCCCGGCGACGGTACGGTGCCACAGCAATCGGGTATGGGACCGGCGCGAGGCGTCAAGCAACTGTTTCGCACCAGGGGCTACGACCACCAGGGCAGCTACTCGAATGAATCGATGCTGGCCCTTACCATGCAACTAATTGTCAGAATTGCCTTGGAGGCCAAATGACCAAAGCACTTCCGCGCAAGCACAGCAGGTGGCTCGCCAGACTGATCATCTCTGCTTGCCTGCTCCTGGTCTGCATCGCGTTTACGCGCAAGGTGCAAGCAGCCCTTCTCAACTACCAGGTGACGAACATGACCGCTGAAATGCAGGACCTCAAGATGAAACCAACGTGCGTCGGCCGCTTCGTGATCGACCTACCTGCCGACGCCGAAGTGTCATACCGGGGCGCGATGGTCGCTGGCTGGAGCATCGTGACCTACGAAGAGACGGATGAACAATTCACCGCGAGACTGGAGGAAAGGGAAAATCAGCTATCGGGTCAGAAAAATGAACGAGGGATGCCCAGCCTTGAAAGCACGCGTCAATTTGATGGACATGGAGTGTACGGAAAAGTCCGCGTTTTCGACAGGCAGTGGATTCCCGGCCTGCCACATGAGCCAATCACTGAAGCCGTCAAGGCAGAGGCTATGATTCGTGTGCAAAAGCACAGTTTTAATCTGAGTATGAAATATGTCAATGACAACGATCTCAAAGAACTTACCAAACTGGTTACTCAGTTCAGATCACGCGAGGAAAACGAGATTCCAGCCGAGGCTGGCTTCTGTTTCGACGGCGGATTCATCACAGAGCCATTAAAGGTCGAGCAGAGCGAACGCACAACCATGTTCGTCGGTCTCAATGGGCACCCCGATGTGTCAATAGCGCTCAGCATGATAGCCGGTATCACGACACCAAAAACCTTGCTTCAACGCGATGCGGACGCACCAACTATCAACGCAAATCGTTCACGTTTCCATACCTTGCGGCGCGGGGCGCGGGCGCTAAACGGCGAACCCGGAGAAGAGATTCTCGACCGCGTCCACGAGTTCAATGGGAACTATTGCCACTCGTTCATGTGGGAGCTCATCCACAATAAAACTGACTCCGTTTTCACGCCTCAGATGTCATTCGAACTGAGCACCGGCCATAGTGAATCCGGCACCACTGTCGATTCTAGTCTAACGGACGCCCAAGCGCTGGCACTCTGGGACAAGATGCTGTCCTCGTTGCGTGTGCGCCCGGTTGTAGCTGCCAAACCGGTCGCGCATGCACACGTGGCTCTCGGCACGCGGGCTGACAGCGGCATGCCCTGTCCGGCCAGCGGCTGGTGGCGCTGCATGGACGCACTTGCACAGGACAGTATGCGTAGTTTCCAACACGGCCAGATATTGCCGAAGACGTCCGTGCAAAAACAACAGTCACTCCTGGACCGACTCAAAGGCACGCCAGACCTAATAAGCAAACCGACCGTCTGGGAATTCGTCCGCATTGATGACGGTGCGAAAGGTAGCCCGGAACAAGCGCTCGGGCATGGCAGCACGGACAAGCCGGCATAACAGGCACCATGACAAACCGTATCCTCGCCACCAACATGAAAGGACCACCATGCCCAACGTCATTCGACTCGGCGATCCAACCTCCCACGGCGGCAAGGTCATCTCCGCCAGTGCCAGCGACTACATGGTGGACGGCATTGCCGTTGTGCGCGTGGACGACCAGTGTAGTTGTCCAATTCCGGGACATGGCGTAACCAAGGTGATGGAAGGCGATGCTGATTACATCGCCGAGGGCAAACCGGTTGCGCTTGCGGGACACAAGACTGGTTGTGGCGCGCAGTTGATCTCGACAATCGGCAACTACGAAATCGGATGATCGGACCGGCTCAGCGCGAGCATTAGTGAATGCAATAGAAGGCTGAGGCGGCCATCCAAACAGAAAAAAGCCCCTGAAATCAGGGGCTTCATCCACTTCAACCCCGGGGGGTTGACAGCTCACGCCGAGCCGGAAATTACTCCCACTCAATCGTCGCCGGCGGCTTCCCCGAAATATCATAGACAACACGATTAATCCCCCGCACTTCATTGATGATACGGTTCGAAACCTTGCCCATCAACGCATGCGGCAGATGCGCCCATTGCGCCGTCATGAAGTCCAGCGTCTGCACCGCGCGCAGTGCAACGACATATTCATACGTGCGGCCATCGCCCATCACGCCCACCGATTTCACCGGCAGGAACACGGCAAACGCCTGGCTCGTCGCTTCATACCAGTTCAGCGGCGCCTTGCCGGCATCGATGCCCGGCACATGCGGCACTTCGAACGGCGTGTTGCGCAGCTCCTCGATGAAGATCGCATCGGCTTCACGCAGCAGGTCAGCGAACTCTTTCTTGACTTCGCCAAGGATGCGCACGCCCAGGCCCGGACCCGGGAACGGGTGACGGTAGACCATGTCATGCGGCAGGCCCAGCGCGACGCCCAGCTTGCGCACTTCATCCTTGAACAGCTCGCGCAGCGGCTCGAGCAGTTTGAGGTTCAGCGTCTCTGGCAGGCCGCCCACGTTGTGGTGGCTCTTGATCGTCTGGCCCTTCTTACCTTTACCAGCCGACTCGATGACGTCCGGATAGATCGTGCCCTGCGCCAGCCACTTGGCATTGGTCAGCTTGCCGGCTTCAACCTGGAACACTTCGACGAACTCACGGCCGATGATCTTGCGCTTCTGCTCGGGATCGTTCACGCCGGCCAGGTGGCCCATGAACTGGTCTTCGGCATCGATGCGAATGACTTTCACGCCCAGGTTCTTTTCGAACATGCTCATGACCATCTTGCCTTCGTCCTTGCGCAGAAGACCGTGGTCGACAAACACGCAAGTGAGCTGGTCACCGATCGCGCGATGGATCAGCGCGGCAGCTACGCTCGAGTCGACGCCGCCCGACAGGCCCAGGATCACGTCGTCGGTGCCGACCTGTGCGCGGATCTTTTCAACGGCTTCGCCAATATAGTCCGGCATGTTCCAGTCCGACTTGCAACCGCAGATCTCGTGCACGAAGCGGCCGATGATGGCCTCGCCCTGCGTCGTGTGCGTCACTTCAGGGTGGAATTGCAGCGCGTAGAAACGGCGCTCTTCGTCGGCCATTGCGGCGATCGGGCAGCTGTCGGTCGAACCCATCAGCTTGAAGCCTTCGGGCATGTCCAGGACCTTGTCGCCGTGGCTCATCCAGACCTTGAGCATGCCATGGCCTTCGTCGGTGACGAAGTCGTTGATGCCGTTGAGCAGCGCCGTATGGCCACGGGCGCGCACTTCGGCGTAGCCGAATTCGCGCTTCAGGCCGTTTTCAACTTTACCGCCCAGCTGGGCCGCCATGGTCTGCATGCCATAGCAGATGCCAAGTACCGGCACACCGGCTTCGAACACTGCCTGCGGTGCGCGAGGCGAGTCGCCTTCGAGCGTCGAATTGTGGCTGCCCGACAGGATGATGCCCGAGGCGCCGTAGTTGCGGACGAATTCGTCGCTGACGTCGTAGGGGAAGACTTCGGAGAAGACGCCGGCATCGCGCACGCGGCGGGCGATCAGCTGGGTGACCTGGGAACCGAAATCGAGGATGAGGATTT
>Ga0308163_10000275_pt1 | contig 122616 bp, 106 predicted proteins | sample PhyTR1_FD_201037 | JGI IMG/M metagenome (GOLD analysis project Ga0308163, IMG submission 201037) | Phyllosphere microbial communities from UC Gill Tract Community Farm, Albany, California, United States - DLSLT.R1 | ecosystem: Host-associated > Plants > Phyllosphere > Unclassified | place...
ACAGTGAATGGGTGCCGGTGCTGACGAGCTTCCTGATAGTGGGCGAGGACATTTCTGCCGACGCGCTGGGCAATACCGCCAACGCCGACAAGATCGCCAGCCCGGACAACATCAAGTTCTCGGAAAAAATGCGCACGCTGTTCATCGGCGAAGACAGCGGCAACCACGTGAACAACTTCCTGTGGGCCTACAACGTCGACACCAAGAAGCTGTCGCGCATTCTGTCCACGCCTGCCGGCGCGGAATCCACCGGCCTGCATGCCGTGGATGAAATCAACGGCTGGACCTACATCATGAGCAACTTCCAGCACGCCGGTGACTGGGCGAGCCCTTTGCACGACAAGGTCAAGCCTACGCTGGACCCGCTGATTCGTGCGAACTACAAGGACCGCTTCGGCGCGTCGGTGGGATACCTCACCGCAGATCCGGTTGGCATCAAGCTGACCAAGGTCACCAACTGACCAAGGTCACCAACTGACCAAGGTCACCAACTGACCAAGGTCTGAGATCGTCGTGGCAGCACTGCTTGCTTGAACGCACTGCTGTAGTAAATCGAGCCTGGTCCCGCACAGGGGCCGGGCTTGTACGCATATTGCGTTCTTGATATTGCGTTCTGGATATTGCGTTCGTCTACGGCTTTGCTGCGCGCCCGTCAGGCTGCGCACCCGCCTTGCCTCAGCCGCACACCGGCCGGGCACTTCACATCAAAGATATACCTTGGGCATATCCATCATTCAAGCCTGTCGCTGCTGCTGCTCGACATGCGCAACGGGGCTCAAGGCTGCCTTGAAGTAACCCGTTCCATCGCTTCGCTTCACATACACCACACCCGAACAACGCTGGTCCGAGCCGGTCTGTTGCAGCCACTCATCGATGTGATGAACGATGTCGTCCCGAGCTTCCAACTCCGTGGCAATCGCAGTGCCCATGATCATCTCCCTGATGTTGCTAATTTGCTACGTACTGATCAGTACTCAAGCATTTTGCGTGCCCACCCGAGGTTGACGTCTTGACGGTAGAGGAGAGTCTTGGGTAGTTCACCTGGGAAAAACGCCCACATTGCTGGCCGCTTGACTCATCCATGGCAGGAATGACGCACACGGATTTTTGGTGCAAAGCGGTAAAAACGGGGAGAGGGGCAGGGCAAGAGGCGCTGGTTGCCAAGGTGCGGGCATGCCAGGCTTTACGGTCCGGGGAGGTCTGGCGGGAGCCCGTCAGACCAGCCCGAACAACGTATCAGTACCGGGACGTATCGGTACTGAAGGGGCTTACTTCTTTTTCGCGTCGGCCGGATTGGGCCGGCCGGAGTTGGTGCTGAACGGGGATGCCGGTGCAGCAGGTTTCTTGTCCTGCTTGGGCTTCTTTGCTTCGCGATTGCTGCGTACTTGACCTTTGGCCATCGAAATTCTCCGAACCACTACGGTTACATGCCACGTGGCTCGACGCAGCATACGCGTTATTGCCCACGGCAGGTGCCGCAAGCGGCGGGTGATCCTGGGTATTTTTCGATAGATGGTTCGTCGGCCTGTGCACCGATCAGTGCCACTTCACGTCAAAGAAGTGCAGCAGGAGCATCACCACGATGAAGGTGATGCCCAGCACCAGCACTACCATTGCAAATATCCTGACGATCTTCCATAGCCACGTCGGGCCCGGCAGACGGCGGCCGAAGGCCACCATGAGTCCCGCAAGCAGCAAGATGACAAGGAACGGGGTCATGAGAAGTGGCCTTTGCCGGTAAGAAACAGGGAGGGCGTGTTCAGTCGCGCGGAGGACGGCGACTGCGCCACTTCTTGCGCCAGACGTGTATCCAGCCGAAGGTCGCAAACACCGACACGGTACCCAGCACCACGGTCGTGATGATGCTGATCGTCACTTTCAACATGAAGTCGACGCTATTGCTTTCCATGGTGCTGATGCCATGGCGCGCGTTTACGTAGCCATGGAAAATGGCGGTGTACAGGTTGATCGCACCTGCGACGGTGTAGCCCAGAATGACTAGGTAACCCGCGCCGTAGCCAATCCAGGGGCGGTCCGCGAAGAAACGGCGAACCCGGCTCCACAGCGTGGGAGAGTCAGTCATCACGAATACTTCCGTGCGTACCTGCCAAGCACGCGGTGCGGATTGCGCGGATCGGCATGCACGGACGGCCGCTCACAGATTCACGATCACCAGGCAGCCGATCAGATAGATCGCGCTGGCGCCGGTGAATAGCTGGCAGGTTCGTTGCAGCGCCAGCGACATGGGCGAGGCCTGCCACAGCAGCAACAGCAGCACGCCGATCACCAGCGCAGCCCCTGAGGACACCAGCGATGCGAACAGCGCCAGCGCAGGGCCGATCCCGCAATTGGTCATGCGCGGGCCCCTGCAGTACGGATACGCATAGGCGAAGGCCACCACCGTGAATATCATCGCGGCGACGAACAGCAGGCCAAGCAGGCCGCGTACGAGGGTTTTCCAGGGAAGACCCCCTGCGGCTGCAGGAGTGGGCGATACCACGACGATCAGGCCAGGCCTTCAGCCGCCAGTGCTTCCTGAACGGCAGGGCGAGTCGCCATGCGTGCCTGGAAGGCCACGATCTCGGGCCATTGATTCAAGTCCAGCTTTGCCACGGGCGACCAACGCAGCACGGTGAACAGATAGGCGTCCGCCACGCTGAAGTCTTCGCCCATCAAGTACGACTTGCCGGCCAATTGCTGATTCACGTAAGCCAGACGACGCTCCAGCAGGACTTTGACGTTGGCTTTCCAGTCATCGCTTGTGGCCGGATTGAAGAACGCGCTGAAGGACTTGTGCAGTTCGGTACCGATATAGGTCAACCAGCCTTGCACCTGATAGCGCTCGACCGTGCCGTTGGCAGGCGCAAGCTGCTTGTTGGCAGCCTGGTCGGCAATGTATTGCACGATGGCCGGGCCTTCGGTCAGCAGCTGACCGTTGTCCAGCATCAGGGCAGGCACATAGCCCTTGGGATTGATGTCCAGGAAATTGGCGCCGCTGGCGGTGATCTTGGTCTTCAAATCGACCACTTCCGTCTCGTAGGGCAGGCCCGACTCTTCCAGCACGATATGGGGGGACAGCGAACACGCACCGGGTTTCAGAAACAGCTTCAAGATATCTCCTGGAATGATTTGCACGAGTCGGGCCGCAACCGGCCGACGCTCATGCATCTGTGGGACGGGAGAAACTATACGGCTGCCACATGGAAAAAGCGCGCGGCATGGACACATGCCGCGCGCTTTTTTGTATGGATTCTTTCAAGGGATCGGTGCGCTTGCCAATTGCAAGCATCGTCGACCGCCTTGCGCTGCGCCAATCTTCAGGCGGCCACCGCAACCGACAAGACCTTGCGCTTGCGCCACTTGAGCGCCGGCACCAGCATGCCCAGGCACATCAGCGACAAGCCGGCCACCAGGTCGATCGACAGCGACTCGTGAAAGAAGATCGACGACAAGCTGATGCCGACGATGGGCACACCCAGCATGCAGATCGACACGGTGATGGGCGCCAGGCGCTGCGTCATTTGCAAGACCACCAGGAAGGTCACGGCAGTGGCCAGCGGACCCGTGTAGGCAATGATCGGCCAGGTGTTCGGGTTCGTCAGGAAGTGTGGCGCACCGTCGATGGTCGTGGCCAGCACCAGCAGCGGCACGGCAGCGACCAGGGTTTGCCAGGGCAGCAGGCTCAAGTCCAGCGATACGCCGCGGGTCATCTTGATCTGGATGATGTTGATCGCCCATGACAGCGACGCGCAGGCCAGCAGCCCGAAGCCGATCAAGGCCGTCATGTCGGCGTGCAAGACGGCTGGCAACACCACGATGGCGATGCCCGCATACCCGCACGCCGTCGACACCCACTGGCGAGTGCTCAACTTCTGCTTCAGGATCAGCGCCGCACCCGGCACCACCCAGATGGCCGTGGCATACGCGATCAAGGATGCGCGCCCGGGCATCACGAAGTGCAATGCAGCGGTGACCAGTGCCGTGAACAAGCCCATCTGCAGCACACCCACGCCAATCACCACCGGCCACTCGCGCCGTGCCGGCACGCGCAGCTTGCCAAGCACAGCGGCCATGCCGAAGCTCAGCACGCATGCGGTGGCAAAGCGGCTGGCGGCAAACCAGATCGGCGGAATGATCTCCGCGCCCAGCTTCATCACCGGCCAGTTGCCGCCCCATATGAAGATCGCCATCGCGCAGACGGCGAGGAAGCCCAGACTCAGGGGTTTGTTGCTGCTGGCGGGGGCACGGATCGGCGTTTCGCCGCCGTTGATGCTGGTGTCGTTCACGTACAGATGCTCGTCGATGCGCTTGGCCGATGCCCTGGCGCTGGAACATCAATGCTACCGACGAGGGTGCCGCAGACAATTTTGAATAGGGTTTACCCGTCATCCCGATTCAGCATAAAAGGCCGCCAAATGTCTTGTCGGCGATAAAATATGCCGAGAAATTGCGATGCACCAAAATATGGCGTTTCATGCCCGTTTCCGAGGCGGGATTGCCCTAGGTATAGAACAAGGAGCCCACCACGTGGCAACCCGCAAGCTGGACGGCATCGACGCCCGCATTCTTTCGCACCTGCAACGCAATGCGAAGCTGACCAACCTGGAACTGGCAGAACTGGTGAACCTGTCGCCCTCACCGTGCCTGGCCCGCGTGAAAGCGCTGGAGCGCGACGGGGTGATCTCGCGCTACACCGCGCTGGTCAACCCGGCTTCCCTGGGCCTGAACGTGAACGTGTTCATCCGCGTCCGCCTGGAAAAGCAGTCGCGCGAAATCCTGGCCAGCTTCGAGCAGGCCATCGGGCTGCGCGAAGAGGTGCTGGATTGTTATCTGATGAGTGGCGAAGCCGACTACCTGTTGCGGGTCGTCGTGCCGGACGTGGCGTCGCTGGAGAAGCTGACCATCGACCACCTGTCGCGCATTCCTGGTGTGGCCAACATCCAGTCCAGCTTTGCGCTGAAGGAAGTGAAGAGCCATAGTCCGCTGCCCGTGCTGTAAGCACGCGGGCTGGCAGCGGACGCTGCTGAGTTCAACTCAGCGGCGCGGGCTCCGGCGCCCCTTGCTGCGCGTCGCGCATCTGCGACAACAGCGCATGCAGCATTTCCGACGACAGTCCATGCAACACCAACCGGTGCCCGGCCCGCAGCGTCGACAACGGCACCAAGGGGTGATTGTTGTTGACCAGAATCAGGTGATGCGGCGACGACAGCAGTTGCGCGGCATAGATGCCGATGGTCTCGTCCAGCTGCAGCGAGTTGGCCGCGCGCCAGAAATCGTTGTCGGTCAGCAGCAGCTGATACAGCGGCGTGAACAGCTCGATCGCGCTCTGCAGATCCAGGAAATTGAACTTGCCCTGGGGCATGCTTTCCAGCGGCAGGTCCGGCTCGCGAATCATCGAGAAATCCGGCCGCTCGGGCGGCTGCATTTCCAGGTTCTGGTCACGCAGCGCCTGGTTCAGGCGGATCACGAAGTTGAACAGGTTGATGTCGTGCTTCACGAACAAGTCGTCGCGATAATCCTCGACCTTGTAGGGCAGCAGCGGCGTGGTCGTGATCGGCGCGGGCGAGTTCTTGCCGATAAAGGCGAGGATCTGCGAGCCCAGGTGGAAGTGCCGCATGATCAGCCAGTTTGCTTCCGGCGACACGAAGCGCTTCAGCCCCCAGGCCAGGGTGTTGTGCAGCAGTCGCGAATGGGACCAGCGCTTGGGCAGCACCATCTTGACGATCTGGATCAGGATGATGAAGGCGCGTGCCAGCGGCCGCAGCAAGGGCAGCAAGTATTGGCGCGAGCGCGAGCTCGAATCTTTGAGCCAGGCCGACTTCACTGCGTCGGGCAAAGGCGTGCTGCGATCCAGGTACGACGCCAGCCACGGACTCGGATCGTCCGGGTCGTGGCCGCGTTCAAGAAATTCAGGCGTTTTGCTCATGGCGCTCAGTGTTCTTTCACGTAGTGGAACTGCATCAGGTAGAGCGCGGCGGTGCGGCGTGCGGTGTCGACGATGCGGCGTTCGGCCGTTCCATCGGGGTCGCAGTCCAGGGCCAGCTTGACGGCCACCAGCCACTCTTCCAGGTGATGTTCGTCATTATGGCCGTGATATTCCAGGAAGCGGAATGCGTCGGGCGGCAGCGGCACGCTGGCCTTCAGCAAGGGCAGCAGTGCGGGCACGATGCGTTGTCCCGTGCCTTCGATGACGTAGATCGCGCCCAGCAGGCCGATCGGGTCTTTCGTGGCGGCCAGGGAGTGCAGGTAGGCGTTCAGGGCTTCGCCGCCGGGATTGCGGCGCAGATTGTCGATGTTCTGTTCCGCGCCGCCGGCCTTGTGATAGTCGCTGAACAGGATCATGAAGTCGTTCTGTTCTTCGCCTGCGTGCTCGCTGATGAGCCCGGCCAGCGGCGCGTAGGCTTCCGACAGTGATGCCGCGCCTTCGCGCATCCACTTCGAGCCTTCGCGGACCTGCGGAATCCAGTTCTCCATCCAGTTCACGTAGTCGCCCTGGTTGAAGCGGCGTTCGCGCAGTGTGTGGACCAGCGGCGTGCGCCAGACGCGCGAACGGTAGTCGTGCCAGATCGACGCCAATTCGGTCAGCAACTGGCCCAGGCCCTCGGGCGCTTTGGCCGGGTCATGCGGTGGCGCGATGGCGTCGGCGTCCAGCGACAGGCTGCTTTCGCTCGTGTGCAGGGCGGCAGACGCGGTGCTGGTGGCCGATCGGGCCGCGCCATCTGTGACGATCGCCTGGTCGTCGGCCTCGACTTCGAACAGCATGTAGGCGGTGGTGAAGCGGCCCGATTCCGGGATGTAGCAGAAGATCTGCTCGCCCGGTTTCACGGTCTTGGTCTGCAGGAATTCGGCCAGCATGATCATGATCGATGCCGCGCCGGTGTTGCCGCGCCAGGCCAGATTGCTGAACCAGCGCTCGCGCGGGATCGACAGGCCGGCCTGGTCCATCAGGTTCTCGACCACCGGGATGAATTTCTCGGACGAGTAGTGACACAGGAAGTGGTTCACGCGCGCCGGGTCGATCCACTTGTCGCGAACCAGCTTGGCATATTCGTGGATGCTGATGTCGAACAGGTGCGGCAGCAGGCGGATGTCCTGGCGCAGGGACAGCGCGCCGTCGGCTTCCGCATCGGTCCACGACGGGTAGTCCAGATGGCCCTTCTGGCGATCAGCCGTCAGGCCAAGCTGCATGCACACCGGGTAGTCGCCCGAGAAGCTGCGGTGGTGAATGAACTTCAGCTTGATGCGCACGCCTGGGGCAATGCTGGCAGTCTGGTGCGAACCGTCGCCCAGCAACAAGGCGCCCGCGCCATCGGACAGCATCCAGCGCAGGAAGTGGGCGTCGAAGTCCGCGTCGTAACCGCGCGCGGCAAAGCGGGAGCGTTTGAACAGGCGCGAGGGCAGCTCGCTGGCCACGGCCAGGCTCAGCCGATGCGAGCCCAGTTCGATGCCTTGCGCGGCAGCTTGAATCGCCGACACGCCCGCGGCGCACACGCCATGAATGGACGAGGTTTCCATCGGCGGTGCAGCCAGTTCGCCCTGGATCATGTTCGCAAAGCCAGGCATCAACGTATCGCCGCCCGACGAGCCGCTGGCCAGGAAGGACACCGACGAGATGTCCGCCTGCGCACGCTGCAGGCAGTCGCGGATCGCGTTCGAAGCCATCGCCGCATTGCTCACCACCGTGTTGCCCTCGGCGTCGATGGCGTAGTAGCGCTGCTTGATCCCGTTTTCCGCCAGGATGCGCGACTTGATGCGCGACGAAATGCGATTCAGGGGCGCGATGAAATCATCCATGCGCGTGTTGTCGACGGGCTCGCCCGGCATGAAATAGCTGGCGCTCTGAAGGTAGACACGGTCAAAGGCGATAGGCATGAATACTCGCTTCTAGAAAACAGTCGGGCGGACTGCGGGCGGCGCAATGGTCGGAAGCTCCGACGGCATCAACGAGCGGCTGCGATAGCGCACGCTCATTGCGCCAAGCACGTACACGCGCGCCATGTAGGGAAGAAGGCCGGCTTCGTCGAGCGCCGGGTCGACGCGATGACGATATCGGTCGCGATGCAGATGTGTCAGGTCGGCCCAGTGCGCACGCGGGTGTTCGTGGTGCGCCGTGTGCAGGCCGATATTGAACAGCAGGGGATTGACCAGGCCGTTGAAATTGCGCGCGTAATTCAGCAGCCCGGCAGGGCTTGACGACCTGCCATCTGGCGAGCCATCGGCATGCGCGTGTTGCAGATAATTGGTGGCCAGCAACCAGTGCAGGCCATGCAGCTGAGGAACGATCACGTACAGCAATGCCTTGACCGGATCGGCGATCAGCAGGCCGGTCCACAGACTCAGCCAGACCGCGTACTGCGCCATGCAATAGCGCCACACGCCCGGCCAGTGCCGTCGCAGGCTGCCCAGCCAGCGGAAGATGTGCGGGTACAGCGCGACGCCCGCTTGCAGCGGGTGCAGCAGATATCCCAGCAAGTGATTGGTGTCGCCGCCAAACCGATAGGTACGCGCGACATCCTGCGCACCGTGCTTGTGGCGATGGTGATTGCCGACATGCGACGGGTAGAACACGCAGGTGGGGTGGCCCTGCAGCAGCGTGATCCAGAAGTCCGTCACGCGGTTGGTCCAACGCCCATGCCACATGCGGCGGTGGGTGTGGTTGTGATGGATCACGCCGACACCCAGCGTCAGGAACAGCAGCAGGGCGTACAGCACGATCGAAAACCCCTGCGTCCACATCCATGCCACCAGCGCCGGGTAGGCGATCAGGTATGCCACGCTTTGCCAATCACGCCAGTGGCGCAGCCGGGGCAGGCGGGTTGGCAAACGATGGGGCGTCACGACCGTCGTCAAACTTTCGACGCGCCGCGCGCTTCGCGCCGGCGAAAGGCATCGATCTGATCGTGCGCGGCGTCGCCATCCAGACGCGTGCGGAACAGCCGATCCATGAAGGTGAACTGGAAGCCGAAGTTGCCCTGATAGCAGGCATGGTGCAGATGATGGCGGCGGCTGGCGGCAAACCAGTGCGCATACGACACGCGCGGGAAGAAGTCGTAGTTGGCGTGGCCGATGCAGTTGAAGAACAGACTGAAGACCGGCACCGAGGCCAGCGACCAGAAGCTGAAGTCATGCACCAGCATCGGCAGCAGAATCACGTTGCCAAGCATGGCCGCTTCGATGGGATGGAAGCTGTAGGTGGCAAACGGCGTGGTCACCACCGACTTGTGATGCGGCAAGTGGAACTTGCGCAGCAGCTTGGTGTGCAGCAGCCGATGATTGACCCAGAAGTGGATGTCGTTCCAGATGACCAGCGCCAGGATTTCAAGCGCAATCCGGGTGCCGCTGGCGTTCGGCGTCAACTGCGCCCAGCCCAGCTGCAACAGGCCCCACGGGAAAATCATGCCGGTGCCGAACAGCAGGATCGACAGCGCCGACTGCTGGAATTCGCGTTTGAGCTGGCCGGGGGCCAAGGGACGGGGATCGAGCACCCGACCGATGCCCAGCGCAGGCAGCAACTTGGTCGTCAGCAGCCACGCCAGGGTGCCGAACACCAGGTAGATCCCGCCGAAGAAAGCCAGGCCCCAGAGCATGACTTCCCAGTAGGAGAGAGATTGAAACGCAAGTCCCATGGTCTCGGGGCGTCCTGGTCGAGTGTGAGGGCGCGATCATATATAAGCGCCGCCGCCGGGACCTGCTCGCTTACAAATTGCGACCAGGGCGCCGCTGAGATTTACATCTGCTTGTCGGCCGCCTGACAGTCGGGCCCGGTCGGTTGCGCCTTATTGCGCCTGGTCCCAGCCGTACCAGCCGTCGACCAGTTCGCCCAGTACTACCTTGCTGACCTCGGCGCGCTGTTGCAGCCATGCCTGCACGGCCTGCCGGTCGGCATCGGTCACCGAGCCCGGGCCCGCTTTCGACACCAGTCCATCCATTTCGCTCAGGGGCAGGCTGCCGCCGAATCCACCGATGACGAGGTGGCGCGACTCGACAAAATCGATGAACGCATCGATGAATGCGTCATACGCGGATTCGTCCAGCGGCTTGGCAAAGCTGATCTGGGTGTCGAACACGAGCTCCTGGAATTCTCCCACCAGCAGCTTCTTGCGTTGACGCCGGTTCAGGCGGTTCAGTTTTCCGGTGGAGGGTAGTTGGCTCATGCGTTGTCCTTTTGGTTGGCAGTCTCGTATCGCATCACAGTGTCCATCAACAAGCGGTCGAGCGTCGAAAATACTTCGGTGGCATATCGATAGCGAGATCAACTCGAGGACAGCAGGCCTTGACGCAACAGCGCTAAGCCTTTTCCAACGCGGCAAGCAGCGCTGAAAAGTACCAGGCGAAAAACACCAGGCTGAGCACAGCGATCACGATGCTCAGCCCGCGCTCGATGCCTCGGGTGCGCCAGGCCAGGATCACCGCCAGCAAGGTGATGACGGGCAGCAAAAGAAAGGTCGGCATGCATACCTCTGTGACGGTTTGCGTGCGCACTGCGCGAATGCTCACGGTACTGCTGAAAAATAGCAGCGAAGGAACAGATGGATTGATGCGCTCAGTTCAGCCCGGCGACGCGCGCGATCTCGTCTGCGCACTGGCGCAATGCAGGCAGCAGCTCGAACAGGTCTTCTGGCGCATCCTTGCTTTTCAGCGTGGCGATCGTCAGCGCCGCCCGGGTACGTGACTTGGCTGACCCGATCGGCACGCCCAGGTCACGCCCGCCGATGTAGCGCAGGTCTTCCGCGTAGGCCCAGCCGTCCTCGCGCACCTGGTCCAGCTTGCCCAGGAATGCGCTGCGCTGGGCGGCACTCATTCGCAGGTACTCCGCACGGCGTGACAGCAGGTCTTCGCGTTCGGATTCGGATGCGTAGGCCAGCAGCAACTGGCCGGAGATGGTGTCCACCGGGGAGTGCAATGATCCGGCTTCCACGGACAGCCGGATCGGCTTGGGGCTGTCGACCTGAACCAGCACCAGCACCTGGTCGCGATGCAGCACGCTCAGGTGGCAGGACTCACGCACGCGGTCGACCATGTCGCGCATGGGAGCGGTGGCGACGCGCAGCAGTTGTTCGTGGGGGGAGTGGGTGCGGCTGAGCTCGAAGAGCTTGAGCGTGAGCGCATAACCGCCGTTGTTTTCACGGCGCAAGTAGCCGCGTGCTTCCAGGACACCCAACAAGCGGAAGATTTCTGTCGGCTCCCGGCCCAGGGCGCGTGCCAGCTGGGCCTGGGTCATGGGCACCGCCTGTTCGGACAGCAGCTCCAGCACGTCGAGCGCTTTGTCCACGGCGGGGACAGCGTATTTGGCACGCCGCTCGGCGTCAGGGGGGGTATCGGTCTCGCTGGCGCTGCGGCGTGTCATCGGCAATGGCTGGGCTCTTGGTCAGGTCCTGTGGGCAGCGCCGATTGTAATGGACGCAGCCGGGCTGGGCGGACGCAGCCAGAGCAGCAGCAACACGGCGGCGAAGCACATCAGGGCAACCACCAGGAAGCCGGTGTTGGCGCTTTCAGTGACCTTTTCTGCATAGGCCTTGGCCTGCGGCGAAATGAAAGCGCCCAGGTTGCCGATCGACACGATGAAGGCAATGCCGCTGGCCGCACCCGTGCCACCCAGGTAGCGGGTCGGCAAACTCCAGAACACAGGCTGCGATGCGGTCAGGCCGGGGACGGCAATGCACGCGGCCAGCACGATCATCCAGGGATTGGCCCACCAGGCGATCGATGCCAGCGCCAAGCTGCCTGCCGTGACCATCCAGATGGCGACCGTGCGGTGGTTGTCGTGATTGTCGGCGTAGACGGTGAAGACGCGGGTGGCGATGGCCGAGCAGATCCACGGAATCGCCAGCAACAGGCCGATGCCCAGATCGACGTTGCCGCCGATGGCCGCTGCCAGGCGCGAAGGCAGGTAGAAGGTGAGTGGGGCAGTGCCGATCTGCAGGAAGAAGTAGATGCCGATGAAGGCCAGCACGCGCGGGTCTTTCAGCACGCCCAGCGCGGAGTGCTTCACTTCGCGCAGTTTGCCGCGCTCTTCTTCTTCCAGCACCGTGGTCAGGGCCAGGCGCTCTTCATCGTCCAGCCATTTGGCGTCGCGTGGTTTGTCGATCAGGTAGAACAGGGCGACGATACCGACGACTGTCGCGGCCAGGCCTTCGATCACGAACATCCACTGCCAGTTGCTCAGGCCGAACATGTCGTGGTGGGTCAGCAGCCAGCCCGACAAGGGGCTGCCGATCACCAGTGACAAGGGCACGCCAAGATAGAACAGGCCGGTGGCGCGTGCGCGCTGCTTGGCGGGGAACCAGTAGGTCAGGTACAGCAGCACGCCGGGGTAGAAGCCAGCTTCGCAGACGCCCAGCAGGAAGCGCAGGATATACAGGCTGGTGGGCGTGTGCGCGAACATCATCGCGGCCGACACCAGGCCCCAGGTGATCATGATGCGGCTCAGCCACAGGCGCGCGCCTACCCGGTGCAACACCAGGTTGCTGGGCACTTCGAAGAGCGCATAGCCGATGAAGAAGATGCCGGCACCGAACGCGTAGGCCGCGTCACTGATACCGGTGTCGGCTTGATAAACCGTCTTGGCAAAGCCGATGTTGGCCCGGTCGAGGAATGCCAGGATCAACATCAAAGCCAGGAATGGCAAGAGTCTTGCCGTGGCTTTTTTCACCGCGCGCTGGGCGGCGGGCGGCAAGTCTCCGTGAATCGTTGTTGTGGTCATTTTTTTCTCTGGGACGGCCGAACGGCAGGGGCGAGAAGCAGGTCGGCCGATGCCGCTTCACGTTACAGGTCAACGGGTGCTGCGGCGAGCGGCAGCGGGGGCTTGAAGACTTATTCGCTGCGAGGCGTGCGTCGTTCCACCAGGTGAAGGTGATCGCACACCAGCACGGCATCGCCGTGCTGATTGGTAACGGTGACCGTCTCGACGACGATGCCGTGGCTGGTCTTGCGCGGGTGATCGCGCTGGTCGGTGATTTCCACCGTCGAATAAATCGTGTCGCCGATGAATACCGGCTTGATGAAACGCAGACGGTCGTAGCCGTAGGACATGGCACGCGGGTTGATCTGCGTGGCGGTCAGGCCGATGCCCACGCTGAAGATCAGCGTGCCGTGGGCAATGCGCTGGCCGAAGTCCTGCGTGGCGCACCAGGCGGCATCCATGTGGTGCGGGAAGAAGTCGCCGGTCTGGCCGGCGTGCATCACGATGTCGGCCTCGGTGATGGTGCGACCGGTGGACTTGCGGCTGGCGCCGCGTTCGTAGTCCTCGAAGAACTGTTCGTGAATCATGGGGCGGGGGTCCGATGCGAGGGAAGGTCGAAGTCGCGGGCGATGGTGTCGGTGTCCGCGCCCAGGCGAGGCGCCCCGCGCGAGTTGGTCAGACGCTGGCCGTCGAGGCGGATCGGACAACGGGTGGTCTGCATGGCTTGCCCACCCGCGCTGTGGATGGTCTGGGTCATCTCCAGCGCTGCAAACGCCGGATGCGCGGTCAGTTGTGGCCAGGTCAGCACGTCTGCACACCAGGTACCAGCCGGTTCCAGCGCTGCCAGCCAGTGGGCGGTGTCGTGCCGGGCCAGATGGGCCTGCAGGGTCTGCTTCAGGGCATCGCGATTGCTGAACCAGGTGTCGGTGTCCGCGGACTGCGCCGCCAGGTCGGGGCTGTCGATCAGTGCCGCCAGACGATCCATCGGCGTCATGGCGATGGCGATGAAACCATCGCGTGTGCGATAGATGCCGTAGGGCGCAGCGGTATGGACGTTGGCGTGGTTTTCCGCGCTGCGGGCGGGCTGGGTGCGATCGCCGTTCAGGAATGCGGTGAAGGGTTCGAACTGCAGATCCATGGCCGATTCCAGCAGGCTCACGTCAACCTGTCCGCCTTGCCCGGTCACCCCGCGACGCAGCAGCGCCGCCAGAATGCCCTGGACCAGGTGCGCGCCGGTGATCACATCAATCACTGACACACCAGTCGGCACCGGTGCGCCGCTGCCGTGTTCGCCGGCGTTACCGGTCAGCCAGGCCAAGCCTGACAAGGACTGCACCAGCAGGTCCTGTCCCGGCTTGTCACGCCATGGGCCCGTATCGCCGTACCCCGTAACCGCCGCGTAGACGATGCGCGGATTGAGCGCCATGACCGTCTCGGCATCCAGGCCGATGCGCACCATCACGCCTGGGCGGAAGTTGTGAATCATCACGTCGGCACGGGCCACCAAGGCTTTTACGCGGGCCAGGTCTTCGGGCTGTTTCAAGTCGGCGGCAAAGCTCTTCTTGCCACGATTGATGGTGTGGAAGAGGGCGCTGTCCCCGTCGACCCGTTGATCGGCCACCACCAGCGACCGGCACAGGTCACCGCCGTCCGGCCGTTCGATCTTGATGACCTCTGCGCCCAGGTCGGCCAGTCGCAAGGCGGCTGAAGGGCCGGCGAGGAACTGGCTGAAATCCAGAACCAACAGACCAGTCAGCGGCAAGATGGTGTGTTTATGATTCATATGAGAAATAGAAATTCATAAATGAGCCGCATGGTGATGCGTATGCGGAAAACCCGAATGGTTATTGACTCGTATGGGAATCATGATTTCATATATGAATTTATGATTCACCTAGGATAACTACTAAGAGGTTGATGCAGGGCTCGTCCTGGGCCTTGCACGGACATCGGCATCTATGAGCACACCCATCGTTCTTCGCGGCATGACCTGGGACCATCCCCGGGGTTACGAACCACTGCAGGCCTGCACGGCCGTCTGGAAGGCGCAGCACGGCGTCGATATCGTCTGGGACCGCCGGTCGCTGCAGGATTTCGAGTCTTTCCCGGTTGAGGACCTGGCGCGTAGTTACGACTTGATCGTGATCGACCATCCGCACGTCGGCCAGGTCACCCGCGAGGCCTGCCTGCTGCCCTTCACGGGCGCGCTCGAATCAATCGCGCAAGGCAGCGTGGGGGCGTCTTTCCCCAGCTATCACTGGCGCGGTCAGCAATGGGCGCTGCCCATCGATGCGGCCACGCAAGTCCAGGCCTGGCGACCGGATCGTCTGAATCAGGCCGCACCGGACTGGGACACCGTGCGTGCGCTGGCGCGCGAAGGTCGGGTGGCGCTGCCGATGCGCGCGCCGCATTCGCTGATGTGCCTGTACACGCTGGCCGCGCAGCTTGGTGCGCCAGGGCGGGTGGAGGGCCCCGAGCTGTTCGATGCGGACATCGGCGCGCAGGCCATCACGCTGTTGCGCGACCTGATGCAGGACGTCGATCCAGTCTGCTATACCCAAGACCCGATTGCGGTCTTCGAACACATGGCGCAGCCCGATGCACGCATCGACTGCGTGCCTTTGATCTATGGCTACGTGAACTACGCCTGGCAGGATTTCCGCCCGGTGCGGCTGGCGTTCGCGGACATGCCCGATCTGGATGGGCGCGGTCCGGTGGGCTCGGCCTTGGGCGGCACCGGCATTGCCGTGTCGGCCTTCAGCGCACATGTCGATGCCGCAGTGGCGTTTGCGTGCTGGGTGGCAGACGCCGACGCCCAGCGCGGACCCTTTGTCCGTGCTGGCGGCCAACCGGGCCACGCGGCCGCCTGGGAAGACGATGCCGTCAATGCGGCAGCCGGTGATTTCTATCGGGCCACCCGCGCCACGCTCGACGGCGCCTGGGTACGCCCTCGACATGATGGCTACATGCCCTTTCAGCATGCAGCCTCGGAACGCTTGGTGGCCGGTCTGCAAAGCGGCGAATCTGCCGCCACGCTGATCGCCGACATCAATCGCCTGTTCCGTGCGAGCCTGCCGACATGAATACGCCCTTTTCTTCTGGCGACGGCGCACCACTTGCCGGCTTGCTGGTGATCGATCTTGCCCAGTTCCTGTCCGGGCCGTCCGCAGCCTTGCGGCTGGCAGACCTGGGGGCACGGGTGATCAAGATCGAGCGTCCCGGCACGGGCGACATCTGCCGCACGCTGTACCTGACCGACACCGACGTTGGCGGCGATTCCACCTTGTTTCACGCGATCAACCGCAGCAAGGAAAGCATCGCGCTTGACCTTAAACATCCCGACGATCTGGCGGCCCTCAAGCAACTGGTCGGTCAGGCTGATGTGCTGATCCAGAACTTTCGCCCCGGTGTGATCGAGCGTCTGGGGCTGGGGTATGAGGAAGCGCGCGCGCTGAATCCGCGCCTGGTCTATGCGGGTGTGTCGGGCTATGGCGAAACCGGCCCGTGGGCTGACATGCCTGGGCAGGACTTGCTGGCGCAATCGTTGTCGGGCGTGACCTGGTTGAACGGCCACGATGGCGACGGCCCGGTGCCGCTCGGCCTGTCGATCGCCGACATGCTGGCGGGCCACGTGCTGACGGAAGGCATCCTGGCCGCATTGGTGCGCCGTGGCATCACCGGCCGCGGTGCGCTGGTGCAGACCAGCTTGCTGGAAGTGCTGGTCGACCTGCAATTCGAGCTGCTGACCACCCATCTGAACGATGGCGAACGCTTGCCCGCACGGGCCGGTTTCCGCAATGCCAACGCCTACCTCGCCGCGCCCTACGGCATTTATCCCACGGCCGATGGCTACCTGGCCTTGGCGATGATGCCGCTGCCCAAGCTCGCAGATGTGCTGCCGCTGCCAGCGTTGAAGGCATTCACGACCGAGGAAGCCTTCACGCGTCGAGACGAGATCAAGCGTCTGGTTGCGATGGAACTGGCGGGGCGCGACAGTGCCTATTGGCTGGCGCGTCTGCGCCCGGCAGATGTCTGGTGTGCCGAAGTGCTGGACTGGCCCCGCCTGCTGAAGGAAAAGGCCTTCTCGATGCTGGGCATGTTGCAGACCGTGGCGCGCGGCGATGGCACGCCGGTGCGCACCACCCGAAGCCCCTTGCGTATCGATGGCGAACGTGCGCTGAGCGTGCGTGGCGCGCCCAGGGTTGGCGAACATAGCCAGGCGATCCGGACCGAGTTCGGATTGCACGCCGCTGCAACACGGAATATCGATCCACCCCAGCAGGCATAAGCATAGAACTACCGGTATGCAGGGTTTCTGCGGACTCGGGGTCGGCGACGCGGTAAAATGCAAGTTCTTCTCATTACCGCCTCCCGATCCCGGGGACTGCTCCGACACCTATGGCTGCCTTCAATACCGAGCGCGTCCTGCACGTGCATCACTGGAACGACACGCTGTTCAGTTTCAAGACGACCCGCGATCCGGCGCTGCGTTTCCACAACGGGCACTTCGTGATGATCGGCCTGGAAGTCAACGGCAAGCCCCTGATGCGTGCCTACAGCATCGCGAGCTCGAACTACGAAGAACATCTTGAATTCCTCAGCATCAAGGTCCAGGACGGTCCGCTGACCTCGCGCCTGCAGCATCTGAAGGAAGGCGACCCGATTCTGATCAGCAAGAAGCCCGTGGGCACCTTGATCGCCGACGATTTGCTGCCCGGCAAGAACCTGTATCTGTTCGGCACCGGTACGGGCCTGGCCCCGTTCATGAGCATCATCAAAGACCCGGACATCTACGAGAAGTTCGAGAAGGTCGTGCTGGTGCATGGCGTGCGCCAGGTCAACGAACTGGCCTACGCCGACTACATCGAAAACGACTTGCCCAACAACGAGTACTTCGGTGACATGGTGCAAGGCAAGCTGATCTATTACCCGACTGTTACGCGCGAACCTTTCCGCAATCAGGGCCGCCTGACGGACCTGATCGTCAGCGGCAAGCTGACCGACGACGTGGGCCTGCCGCCCCTGAACCCGGAAACCGACCGCGCCATGTTGTGCGGCAGCCCGAGCATGCTGGCCGACACGGCGGCACTGCTGGATGCGCGTGGTTTCGTGGTGTCGCCGGGTGTGGGCCAGCCCGGCCATTACGTGATCGAACGGGCCTTCGTCGAGAAGTAAACCGGTTTGATCGCGCGGCAGCTGCTTGCTGCGCAAACATGAAAAGGGGCGGCCATTGGCCGCCCCTTTTCATTTGCCGATACCGACCTGCCACCGCTCGCGAGATGACCGATCAGCAGCCACTCACCAACTGGGGCCGATTCGCCCGGCAAGCAGCCGTCGACCGGTCTCAGTGCAGCTTGCCACTGGGACTCGACAGTTCTCGAATACGTTGCACGGTATCCAGGTCGGACGCCACATAGGCTTGCTGACGGATTTCCCGTGTCTGCTCGTCCAGTGCCGTTTCCTGCTCGGTCTGGTCGTCCCATTCGTAGATGAAACGCAGGAAGAGCGCTTCGGGTTCCGGCTCTTCGATGCGGATGATGGCGCGGCTGCGCGGCCATTTGTCGGTGGCGGGCACTTGCACGTCGACTTCCTGCTCGTGCGTGAGCGTCACGCTGTCGTTCACCTGGAAGGGGCCGAAGTCCAGGGTGCGAGTGATGGTTTCCACGGGACCGTCGACCAGCGTGCTGTGGATGACGCAGCTTTCCAGCCCCATCACGAAAAACACCGGATCGTGCGCGCGCAGCACCAGGCCGCGCCATACCTGCTCGCGCGTGAGCAGGTCCAGCAGGGGCATCAAGGGGTCGTTCAACTGGATCAAGTGTTCGAATCGCATGTCATGTCCTGAGTAGATGGAAAGTATAGGACCAGGGCGCTGTCCGTGCTGTCAAAGCTGTCAGGGGAGGCATAGCAGCCATGAGCGTGTCATGCAGCGTCAGCAAACTTCGTCCCGCATCAGGTTGGCATCTGACCGAACCGATGCCGTAGCGCGCTGCGGGCGCGGTGTATTGGGGCAAACGCAAAACATGAACATCCGGTCGAAACTCTTTGTTTTATGCGCCGCTGGCGTGGTGGGCATGCTGCTGGTGGCGGGCAGCGCCATGATTGGTCTGCAACGCCTGGCCGGCACGGCCAGCAGCCTGGGCGAACGCCGTCTGCCTGCATTGGTGGCGGTATCCGTGATGCAGGAATCGCAGGTGCAGATATCGCGTCGTACGCTGGAAGTGCTTCAGTGGGAACAGGACTTTTCCATCGAGTCGCAGAACGAATGGTCGCGCATCCTGGCCGCCAAGGCCCAGCACTGGCAGGATCTGGACCAAGCGCGCGCTTCACTGAAAAACGTGCCGGTGGGCGAAGCCGGCACCAAGGCGCTGGCAAGCTTTGACGAGGCGCTGGAAGCCTGGAGAAAGCAGGATGCGCCGCTGACGGAAACCATCACCAAGCTGGTGGATGTGAAATCCGAAGCCGACCAGCGCTTCCTGTTTGCGCGCTATCACTTGTATTACTCGGCGCAGGACAGCTTCTACGAGAACCTGCGCGCGGCCGCGCAGGCACTGACCAAGCTCAACGTCGAGGCGGCGCGTGCAGCGGGCAGCGACGTGAGCACCCATGCTGCCTTGATCATGAAGGTGATGGCTGCCATTGGCGCCTGTGCGACGCTTGCGCTGCTGCTGGGCGGGTGGCTGGCGTCACGTTCAATCGTGCGGCCGATTGCGTCCCTGCAGCACGTCGTCACCGACATCGCCGCTCGGCTGGATTTCACCGTGGTGGCGCCCGTGCGCGGCCGCGACGAAATCAGCGCCATGGCCATCGCGCTCAATTCTCTGCTGGCCCGCATGCGCGACTCGCTGGCGGCCGTGCACCGCCTGGCCGACGACATGAAGGCCACGACCGATGACGTATCGGTCGCCGCCGACAACGTGGCGCACAGCTCGGTCCAGCAAAGCGAATCCGCCACGTCCATGGCGGCCTCGGTGCAGCAGATGGCCGTGCGGATGGAAGAGGTCAGCACCGCTGCGTCTGAAGCCGTGCGCATGTCGCAGTCAGCCAGCGCGCTGGCCGTCGACGGCAACCAGATCATCCTGCAGACCGGTGTGCAGATGGATGTGGTGGTCGGCCATGTGGAACAAGCGGCCGAGCACATCGGCACGCTGAACCGCCACGGTGTGTCGATCCGCGAGATTGCGCGTTTGATTTCGGACATTGCATCGCGCACCAATCTGCTGGCCTTGAATGCCGCGATCGAAGCGGCGCGCGCAGGCGAGGGCGGTCGCGGGTTTGCGGTGGTGGCCGATCAGGTGCGCAGCCTGGCTGAGCAGACGGCGAGTTCCAGTCAGCGCATTGGCGATACGGTGGAGCGCATTGCGAAGGAAACGGCGGACGCGGTGGCGCAGATGGGGCGCGTGCTGAACGAGGTGCGCGCGGGCCGCATGCATACGGAGCAGGCGGGCAATTTCATGGAGCAGATGCGCCATGGCGCGGAGCGCACGGCGGTGGTGATCGGCGAGATCGGCTTGGCGCTGCGTGCGCATACGGCTGATAACGAGGCGATCGCCCGACATGTGGATGCGGTGGCGAGAATGACGGGCCAGAACCAGGAGGCGTCGGCCTCGACGGCGGCGAACGTGGTCCGCTTGCGGAGCGTGGCCGATGAGGTCGACGATACGGTTCGCATGTTCAGGGTGGCTTGATATGCCTTAAATTTCTGTGCTGTGCCGGTGTGGTTTGCGTTAGCCAGGCGCGGGTGGCGGTGGCGCGTCGCCTGTCCCGCCGGACTTACGCGTTGGGGCTCCCGCCTCCACGTCGTCCAGAGGGCCAGTCGCCCCGCCCCCGCCACCCACGCCTTCAAGGTCGCTTGGTTAAAAGCTGATCCCGCCTTTGGGCGATAAAACATCTCTGGCTGCTCGGGTGCTGTACACGGCTCCCCACTATTGGCGTCCGCGATTCTCGAATTTCAGCCCGGCTGTAGCCGGGGATTTGGCTGACCAGGTCGCCACGAAGCGAGTTAGCGGCTCACGTTTCGGCCCGTTTATCAGTGGCGTTTTACGCTCCGGCAACTAACGAGCTGGTCGACCTTCTTGTTGGTGGGGTGACTGGGAAGCGGGTGGCCGCGCGTCAGCGGCTGCTGGGCGAGTTCGGGCTCGGCTCAGTCTCGATGCGGTTCTTCTGGCTCCGAAGGGCTCAAGCCGGAAGATATGGGCACCATCAGTTTTCTCGCCGTCGTTTGCGATTGGCGGAGATGATGCGTTGCGCCGTCGCGGGCTCGGGGCCTGGTTGAAAGAACACTTCGGCTTGAACGTCTGCGGGTGATAGGGCTTGCAGGCCGAGTTTCCAAGCGCGAGAAAGCACTTTCAGCTTGAGCCTCTGCGATGGAAAGAAACGGCTTCCAGCTCGAGTTTCTGTGAGCGATAAACCTCTTCCGGCTTGAGCGTTCCATCGGCGCGAGAACGCTTGCAGCTTGAGCTTCCGCAGTTGAGAAACCATTTCCGCCTCAAGCGTATATCGGCGATAAAACCGTTGGCACCGACATCTTCCGGCTTGAGTTCTTCGGCGCTGGAAGCACCGCGCCGAGACTGAGCCGAGCCCGAACTCTTCGGTCAACCGCTGACGCGCGGCCACCCGCTTCCAAGTCACCACACCGCCAAGACGGGCCGCGATCTCGTTATTTGTGGAAGCGTAAAACGCCACTCATGGACGGTTAGCCGCGTGAGCCGCTGACTCGCTTCGTGGCGACCTGGGCAGCCAAATCCCCGACGCTAGTCGTGTGGCCGTCAAGGATTTCACACGCCAGGAAAGGGAAGCCGCGTACAGCATCCGAGCAGCGAGAGATGCCGGATCACCCACAGGCGGGATCAGCTTTTAACCAAAGATGGCTTGAAGGCGTGGGTGGCGGGGGCTGGGCGAATGGCCCTCTGGACGACGTGGGGGCGGGAGCCCCAACGCGTAAGTCCGGCGGGACAGGCGACCCGCCCCTGCCGCCCGCGACTGGCTCAAGAACAGAACGTCCTCGCAGCAAAAAGCAAAAAACCGATCAATCGATCCGCATCGGCAGCACCATCATCTGCTGCCCATTCAAATGCAGCCGCTGCTGCAAAGACGTCACCGCCTGGTTATGCAGCAACTTCGTCACGAAGTTTTCTCGCTTGAACACCAGCTTGCTGACAAAGAAAATCGAATTCGGAAACTCCTCCTGCACCTCGGCAGAAAGCTTCTCCAGCACATCGATCGCATCCGTCCCGAAACCAAGCTTGCTCGTCGCCGCCAAGCCATAGCTATTGCAGAAACGCTCGAAATACTTCAAAGACACCGTCGCCTGCATCTTCAAGGTCTCAAGCGCCTCCTCGCCCCCATACACCTGCGCGTCCACCGTCCGCGCATTGATGAACACGAAATTCTTGAAGTGATCCGGGAACATGCGCTGCACCCACAGCAAGGCATGCAGACCACCACCCCGGCTCGAGCCCACCACGAACACCGCCGTTGGCGCCATCGGTTCCAGCTTCGGCGGATTGCTTTCCGAGCCGAAAGACTGGTCCGCAAAGATATCGTCAATCTCGGCAATGCGGCGACGCGTATCGCGGTAGTGGCTGTTCACGCCCAGGCAGGCAAAAATCAGCACACCGGTGATCAGCAGCGTGGCCCAGCCACCTTCGAAGAACTTCTCCACGACGGTGACCACCAGAATCGAACTGGTGATGAACAGGCCCAGCAGCGACAGCGTCACACGCCGCTTCCAGTGCGGCTTGTGCAGCGGGCTGCGGCGATTGCTGATCCAGTAGCGCGTCAGACCCGCCAGCGACAGCGTGAAGGTCAGGAATACGTTGATCGAATACAGCACCACCAGCAAAGACACATCGCCGCCAGTCAGCAGCACGATGAACAGGGCCGATATGCCCATCAGCAAGATGCCGTTCTCGGTCACCAGGCGGTTCGACAGGTAACGGAAGCGGTGCGGCACCCACGAGTCGGCAGCCATGTTCGCCAGCACCGACGGGCCGCCCAGGAAGCCCGTATTGGCCGCGACGAACAGCAGGCCGGCTTCGGTGGCCAGCGTCAGCGTCAGCCCGATGGTCAGCCAGTGTCCGCTGAAGCCCATCTCCGACAGCACGCTGCCGAACACCACGGCGTTCAGCGTCTTGCCCTCGGCCGGGGTCGCATCCCACAGCAGATACAGCAGGATGATGCCGGCGGCGGTGAAGGCCAGGCTGGCGGCCATCATCATCATGGTGGCCTTGCCGGTCTTGACCACCGGTTCGGCCAGACGCTCGACGTTGTTCGAGACGGCTTCGATCCCGGTGTAGGTCCCGCCGCCCAGCGAGTAGGCCTTCAGGAACAGCGCGATCACGAAGACCCAGCCGGTTTCGGCCGACAGCGTGCGCACTTCCTGGATGGTGTCCGGGAACAGCGCGGGCAGGCCACCGGCGTGGGCGAAGATGCCCCAGACGATCAGGATGAAGTGGGTGACGACGAAGCCCAGGAAGATCGGCAGCAGGAAGCGGATGCTTTCCTTGGCGCCGCGCAGGTTCATCCATAACAGCAGCATGACGATCGTACAGCCGACCCACAGCTTGTACGGCAGCCAGCTGACCGGCAACATCGAAAACACCGCGTCGGCGCCGCTGGCCACGGAGATCGCAATGGTCAGCACGTAGTCGACGATCAGTGCAGACCCGGCCACCAACCCGGCCCGTGGCCCGAGCAGCGCGGTGGACACCCGATAGCCGCCGCCCCCCGTGGGGAACAGCTCGATGACCTGGTTGTAGGCCAGCGCCACGATGAACACCGTGACGGCGGTGGCGATCGCCAGGAACAAGGCCAAGTGGGTATGCGTGCCCAGCGCGTTGAAGGCTTCCTCGGGCCCGTAGGACGATGAGGACAGGCCGTCGGCGCCCAGGCCTACCCAGGCCAGGAAGGCAGCCAGCGCAAGAGAGTGTTTGGTGTCCGGCGACAGGGGGTCGCGGGCTTTGCCGAGCAGGCGTTCACGCCAGGATGAATGTTTCATGCGATTCCAAGCAAGTTGGGCGCGAGCGTACGCCCGCCGCCCGGCAAACGGAACTCTTTCCGATATCCTCACAGGGATTTTTGGTGTTTTCCCCACGCGCGTGCAAGACTATTAATATTGGCGATTCGATAGTTCGCTGACAGATCGTGGTAGGGCGCCTAAACGGCGTGCATCCATCCACGTGTTGTCGCTGACAGCAGGCTTAAAAGACGCTTTCGACTCGTTCGGTTTTTTCGACGATTCGGCCCCTTTCATTCCACTCCAAACGGACCTTCACGATGCCCAAGCAAATCATCAGCACCGACTCGGCGCCCGCCGCAATCGGCCCTTATTCGCAAGCGGTGTCTGTCGATGCCGGCGGCAAGACGGTCTACCTGTCGGGCCAAATCGGCCTGGTGCCGGGAACGGGCGAGCTGGTTTCGGCCGAGTTCGAAGCGCAAGTGCGCCAGTCCTTTGCCAACCTGACCGCGGTTGCCCAGGCAGCCGGTGGCAGCCTGGCCAATGTCGTGAAGTTCACGCTCTTCCTGACCGACCTGAGCGAATTCGCCGTCGTCAACAGCATCCTGGCCGAAGTCGTGCCGCAGCCGTTCCCGGCCCGTTCCACGGTGGGCGTGTCCAGCCTGCCCAAGGGCGCGAAGTTCGAAGTCGAAGCCATCCTGGTGATTTGATTGTCAAAACCGCTTGACGCATCTGCGCCGCCTGCGCCCGCCACGACGGGCTCCCGGCGCGCCACTGGCCGGCCTGCTGTGAAGTCGGCTGCCAAACCTGCTGCCAAGTCTGCCGCGCGCGCAGGCAGCAAAGGTGCGTCGGCGGCAGACCATGCCAAGCGCTTCGAGCGCCTTGGTCTGCGTCGCCCGGAAGACTTCGTGCTGCATCTGCCGATGCGCTACGAAGACGAGACGCAGGTCACGCAGATCGGCAACCTGCTGCCTGGCCAGTGGGCCATGGTCGAAGGCGAAGTCCTGCGCTGCGAAATGGCGTTTCGTCCGCGCCGCCAGCTGCTGGCGGCGATCTCGGACGGCAGTGGCGAGCTGGCACTGCGCTACCTGAATTTCTATCCCAGTCAGCAAAAGCAGCTGACCGTGGGCAAGCGCCTGCGCGTGCGCGGCGACGTGCGCGGTGGGTTCTTCGGGATCGAGATGGTGCATCCACGCGCCACCTCGGCCGATATTCCGCTGCCCAATGCATTGACGCCGGTCTATCCGACCACCGATGGCCTGCCGCAGCCGGTGCTGCGCCGCGCGATCGGCGAGGCCTTGTCCCAGGTCAGCCTGAGCGACACCTTGCCGGAAGACCTGCGCCAGCGCCTGCATCTGATGCCCTTCGACGCGGCCGTGCGCATTTTGCACGCGCCGCCGCCTGATGTGGTGGTGCACACCCTGGTCGAGCGCGCCCACCCGGCGTGGATGCGCATCAAGTTCGACGAGCTGCTGGCGCAGCAGTTGTCGATGGCCCTGGCACGCGCCGGGCGCCTGGAAAAACAATCGCCGCGCCTGCCGCGAAAAGCGGGCAAGCAGACCGTCAGCGCACGCCTGCGTGCGGCGCTGCCTTTCGGCCTGACGGGGGCGCAGGGCAGGGTGGTGGACGAGATCGCCGCCGACCTGGCGCTGCCGCACCCCATGCAGCGCCTACTGCAAGGCGATGTCGGCAGTGGCAAGACGGTGGTGGCGGCGCTGGCCGCTGCCCAGGCCATCGACAACGGCTACCAGGCGGCGCTGATGGCGCCTACCGAAATCTTGGCTGAACAGCACTTCCGCAAGCTTGCTGCCTGGCTGGAACCACTGGGCGTGTCGATCGCCTGGCTGACCGGCAGTCTGACGGCCAAAGCCAAGCGGGAGGCCACCGCGCGGGTGGAAGACGGTTCGGCCCAGTTGGTGATCGGCACCCAGGCGCTGATCCAGCAGAACATCGCCTTTGCACGTCTGGGCTTGGCCATCGTCGACGAGCAGCATCGCTTCGGCGTCGGCCAACGGCTGGCGCTGCGCAGCAAGGGCGACAAGGATCAGGCCGTGCCCCATCAACTGATGATGACCGCGACACCGATTCCGCGCACCCTGGCAATGACCTTCTTCGCCGATCTGGACGTGTCGGTGATCGACGAGCTGCCCCCGGGCCGTACGCCGGTGGTGACCAAGCTGCTGTCGGATGCGCGCCGCGATGAGGTGATCGTGCGGGTGCACGAAGCCGCGCGGGCAGGGCGCCAGATCTACTGGGTCTGTCCGCTGGTCGAGGAAAGCGAGGCGCTTGAATTGCAGACGGCGGTCGATACCTGCGAAGCCTTGCGCGTGGCCTTGCCGGACCTGCACATCGGACTGGTGCACGGGCGCCTGCCCACCGCAGAGAAAGCCGCCGTGATGGAAGCCTTCACCAAGGGCGAACTGGAAGTGCTGGTCGCCACCACGGTGATCGAAGTCGGTGTGGACGTGCCCAATGCCTCGCTGATGGTGATCGAGCACGCCGAACGCTTTGGCCTGGCGCAATTGCATCAGCTGCGCGGCCGCGTGGGTCGCGGCGCCAACGAGTCGGTGTGCGTGCTGCTGTACCAGACGCCCTTGTCGATGATTGCCAAGCAGCGCCTGCGTACCATGTTCGAGACCACCGACGGCTTCGAGATCGCGCAGCGCGACCTGAGCCTGCGCGGACCGGGAGAGTTCCTGGGCGCACGCCAGTCGGGTCTGGCGCTGATGCGTTTCGCTGACCTGGATGCCGATATCGAACTGGCCGAGCACGCCCACGAAGCGGCTGCCTGGCTGCAAGCCCATCATCCCGATGCCGTCACCGCGCACTTGGCGCGATGGATGCACGGGCGCGAAGATTTCCTGAAAGCCTGACCCGCTTCACTGCAAAGGCCGTCACCATGACCTTGACCGAGTTGAAGTACATCGTTGCCGTTGCCCGCGAACGCCACTTCGGCCACGCCGCCGAGGCCTGCTTCGTCAGCCAGCCGACCCTGTCGGTGGCCATTCGCAAGCTGGAAGAGGAACTGGGCGTGACCTTGTTCGAGCGTGGCGGCAATGAAGTGGGTGTCACCCCCATCGGTCAGCGCATCGTGACCCAGGCGCAGAAGGTGCTTGAGGAAAGCGCCAACATCAAGGAAATCGCCAAGCAAGGCCGCGACCCGCTGGCCGGTCCGCTGCGCGTGGGCGTGATCCACACCATCGGCCCCTACCTGCTGCCGCGCCTGATTCCGTCGGTGATCGAGCACACGCCGCAGATGCCGCTGCTGCTGCAGGAAAACTTCACGGTTCGCCTGCTGGAATTGCTGCGTCAGGGCGAGATCGACTGCGCGATCATGGCGCTGCCGCTGCCGGACTCCGGCCTGATGATCCGCCCGCTGTATGACGAAGACTTCGTGGTTGCGGTACCCAAGCGCCACGCCTGGGCCACGCGCAGTTCCGTTGCCGCGTCCGAACTGAAGACCGAAACCATGTTGTTGCTGGGTTCGGGCCATTGCTTCCGTGACCAAGTGCTTGAAGTGTGTCCCGAGATGTCTCGATTTTCTGCCGCCAGCGATGGCATTCAGCGCACGTTCGAGGGCTCATCGCTGGAAACCATCCGCCATATGGTCGCGTCCGGCATCGGCGTGACGGTGTTGCCGCGCAGCTCCGTGCCGGTGGATGGCAGCGGCGGGGGCCTGACCGTGTATGTGCCCTTCGAGGCCCCCGTGCCCGACCGAAGAGTGGTCCTGGCGTGGCGAAAAAGCTTCCCGCGTCTGCCCGCGATCGACGCCTTGATCGAGGCCGTGCGCGCCTCGGAACTGAGTAGCGTTCGCATGCTCGACCTGCCGGCGCAGTCCAGCTGATTGCACGTTGATTGCCAGCTGTATGTCAGGAAACGCAAGCATTTCGGGTCAGTGCTGCTGGCGGGTCCGGTAACCCTTTGACATTCGAATTGTTGTCCCCATCTAGTATGGTGGAACGCATCCGATTATCCGCGTGAACACCCACAGAATTGCGCATACTGAAGGAGTCAGGCATGTCCAAGAAATCCAAGCTGCTCGCCCTCGAACCTCTCCCCAACGATGTCTCCACGCCGCCCACGCAAAATGCACCCGTGCACAACGCCAACGCGCCGCGTATCGACATCGGCATCTCGGACAAGGATCGTGCTGAAGTTGCCGCAGGCCTGTCCAAGGTGCTGGCCGACAGCTTCACGCTGTACCTGAATACCCATCGCTTCCACTGGAACGTGACTGGCCCGCTGTTCAACACGCTGCATCTGATGTTCGAGACGCAGTACACCGAACTGTGGAACGCCATCGACCCGCTGGCCGAGCGTATTCGTGCACTGGGCCACTACGCACCCGGCACCTACGCCGAATACACCGCGCTGTCGTCGATCTCGCAGCCGGAAGCCATTCCGGAAGCGCTCGAAATGGTGCGCCTGCTGGTCAAGGGTCACGAGGCCGTCGCCAAGACCGGTCGCGAGATCATTGCCGTGGCCGACAAGGCCGACGACCAGCCGACCGCCGATCTGTTGACCGAGCGTCTGAACTACCACGAGAAGACCGCGTGGATGCTGCGCAGCCTGCTGCAATAAGTTCTGCAGGCATGCCCTGCGAACGATGCAGGGTTGCTGGCTAGAAAGGCCCCGTGTGCGCAAGCATGCGGGGCCTTTTCATTGGCCGTACTGTGCAACCGGGATTCCACCGTGGCGCAGGGCGGCGCAAGAGGAGGATCATGCTTGCTTCCTCTCTTGATGAGCCGCCATGTTTCCGCTGTTGCTTGCCTTCGCCGCCTTGGTCTTGTTTCAACTGGCCGGTGAGTTCCTGGCGCGATGGCTGAACCTGCCCTTGCCGGGCGCAGTGGTAGGCATGGTGCTCTTGTTCATCGCGCTGGTCATTCGCGGCCAGGCGCCCGCAGCGCTCAAGCGCGTGGCGGCCGGGCTGCTGCGGCACTTGATGCTGTTGCTGATTCCGATCGTGGCGGGCGTGATGATGCACACCGAACGCGTGATGCGTGAATGGTGGCCATTCCTCGTGTCCAACGCCGTGGGGGGGGCGATCACGCTTGCCGTGACGGCCCTCATCTTGCAGGCCTTGCTGCGCCGCAAGGGGGCCGAAGGTGCCTGACTTTCTCACGAGCGCCCATGCGCTCTGGTCGTCGGTACTGGCGATTGGTTTGACGGCGGTCGTCTATCTGGCCGGACGCGCGGTCTACCGCAAAAGCGGCTTCGCCCCCGTCCTGATTCCGGTGCTGACCGGCTCGGCAGTCGTCATTGCGGTGTTGATGTTCTCGGGTACGCCATACCCCGTTTATTTCGAGGCAACCGGGCCGCTGCGCCTGGTGCTGGGGCCTGCGATCGTGGCCTTGGCCGTGCCTTTGTATGGGCAGCTTGAGCGGCTGCGCAAGATGTGGCTGCCACTGTGCGTGGCGGTGCTGGCCGGGTCGGTGACGGCGATTGTGTCGGGGGTGGCGCTGGCAGGCATGTTTGGCGCCTCGCGCGAGATGATGCTGTCGCTGGCGCCCAAGTCGGCCACCATGCCGATCGCGATGATCGCGGCCGAACGCATTGGCGGCGTGGCTTCGCTGGCAGGTGTGTCGGTGGCTGTCACCGGCATTCTGGTGCTGATCTTCGCCAACCCGCTGCTGGACTTGCTGCGCGTGCGCGATCCCATCGTTCGCGCGTTTTCGCTGGGCACGGCGGCGCATGCATTGGGCACGGCCAAGTCACTGCAGGTCAGTGAGGCGGCGGGTGCATTCGCGGCGATGGCGATGGGGCTGAACGGCATTCTGACTGCCTTGCTGCTGCCCATGATGGCGCATGCCATGCATGTGATGGGCGTGGGCTGAGCGGTCTGCATTCCAATGCACACGGCCCGCCATGCTTGCGCATTGGCGGGCCGTATTTTTTGGTCGGGGCGTCGCCCCGAATCCGCTGCAGCCTTACTTCGCCGGCTTGATATCCATGGCCAGCGTGTCTTCATCCACGCGCGGGTTCTGCAAGGTGACCTTGCTCTTCTGCATGGCCCAGGCCGACATGATGGACGCCACCGGAATCGACGGACGATCCTTGGCCAGGATGGCGGCGGCTTCTTCCAGCTGCTTGCCGCGCTTGGCTTCGTCCATTTCCTGGCCGGCGTCCTGAATCAGCTTGTCGACCGCCGGGCTGCTGTAGCCGCTGACGTTGAACGAGCCCAGTTTCAGCTTCGGGTCGTTGGTGTGGAACATGCCCGACAAGGTGTAGTTGGCTTCGCCCGTCAGCGTGCCCCAGCCGGCCATGGCCAGCGCGTAATCGCCGCGCGTGCGTGCCGGGAAGAACACGGCGCTGGGGGTGGCGGCTGCCTGCACCTCGATGCCGATGGCAGCCAGCATCTGGGTGATCGACGTGCCCACTGCCGCGTCGCCCGGCAGGCGATCGTTGGTGAAGCTGAAGACCACCTTAAAACCTTGCGGGTAGCCGGCTTCAGTCAGCAGCGCCTTGGCCCGCTTGACGTCGGGCTGGGTGACTTTCAGCGCCTTGTTGTAGCCAAAGATCGTGGGCGTGACGAACTGCGACACCGGCTTGCCCATGCCTTCCATGGCCACGTCGACCAAGGCTTCGCGGTCCAGCGCCAGGTCGAAGGCTTCGCGCACGCGCGGGTCGGCCAGCGGGTTCTTGGGCAAGGCGCTGCCGTCGCGGGCCGTGACTTGCGCTACCTTGTCGCGAACGTCGAAGGCCACGTAGAACAGGTACACGCTCTCGGATTTCACCACCGCCAGCTTGCTGTCGCGTTCCAGCGTGGGCACGTCGGACGAGGGCACGCGCGAGATCAGGTCGACCTGGCCAGCCTTCAGGCGTGCGACACGGGCAGCGTCGTTCGGAATCTCTTTGCGCACGACCTTGGCCCAGGGTTCCTTGCCGCCCCAGTAGCCGTCGAAGCGTTCCAGCACCAGTTCTTCCTTCGGGGTCCAGGACACGAACTTGTAGGGGCCGGTGCCGATGGTTGCCTTGCCCGAATTGAAGCCCTGGCCGGCGGTGTCGGCCGTGGAGAAGTCCTTGGCGGCGGTGTGCGAGACCACGAACAGGCGCACGAAGTCGTTCGGCAGGTTGGGGGCCGGACCGTCGGTCTTGATCTGCAGCAGCAGCGGGTTGACGATCACGATCTCTTTGACCCGACGCACATAGGTGGTGGTGGGGTTCGGGCCGGTCACAGCTGGAATGCGTTCGATCGAGAACTTCACGTCTTCGGCGGTGAAGTCCGAGCCGTCATGGAACTTCACGTTCGGGCGCAGCTTGAATTCCCAGGTGGTGGCGTCCACTGCACGCCAGCTTTCGGCCAGGCCAGGTTCCAGCTGCAGCTGGTTGCCGGATTTCACCAGCGTGTCGAACACGTGTTTCACGGCTTCCGCATGGGTGCCGACGGCGGTGAAGTGCGGATCCATCGACAGCGGGCCGGCACGCACGCCGATGTTCAGCGTCTGGGCCGACACCCCGCCGCACAAGGACGCGGTCAATACGGCTGCGTACGAAAGCTTGCGCACAAACTGAGCAATTTCCATCATGAAAGATCCTTGGAGGCGTTAGGTGGGGTGGCCGAAGTCGGCGGGGTCTGGATGCTTGCCGGCCAGTTCGGCGAATCGATGATCGCCTTGGCCAGCAGTTCGTAAAGCATGTGTTGTTCAGCGGGCGTCAGCGTTGCCAGCATCAGTTCTTCGCGTTCGCGCATGATCACCATGGCGTCGTCATAGATCTGCCTGCCGGTGTCGGTCAGTCGCAGCACATAGCTGCGGCCGTCGTTCGGATCGAGGTCGCGGCGGATCAGTTGCCGTTCGAACAGTTTCTGTGTGGCGCGGCTGAGCGTGTTGCGCGGAAAACCGGAACTGCGCGCAATGTTGGTGGCCGCCGTGCCATCTTGCAGGCCGACCGAATACAAGACCACGAACTCGGGCCGCAGCAATCCGTGCTTTTCTTCGATCCAGCCGTAGACCGCACTGTTGAACTGCAGCGCGAGGTTGTTGATGCGAAACGAAAACCAGCAGGGATTGCGCCAGAGCTTGGTGGCCAGCAGCGTGTCGAGCTTCTCGGCCCCAGGCATCGGCGCATGGCCGGAAACAACGGGAAAACGCATGGGTGGGACCTATGTCGGGACGGCTCGATACACCGATTTTCCACTTGCGAAAGCCGGGAGTGTCACTGAGCTAACTTGTTCCAAATGGATATTGACTAGTCGGTTTGAAGCTGTCAAATTTTAATTAGTAGTTCCATTTGGGAGCATATTCATATGCCTCCCACGTATATGGGTGCACTGTTTCAGGCCATTTCCATGCCTACTTCTGTCGAGTTGCACCATGGCTGAGCATTTCACGCCGCCCGCATTTGAAAGCGCGATTTTCATGCACCGTGACGGCGCAAATACACGTTCACTGTCCTGTCGCCGGGACGCATCGAACACGGGTATTTCCCGATGATCGGCTTCCTGATCAGCCGCGTGCTGCAGGCAGCGTGTGTCATTTTGGCCATGTCGGTGCTGGTATTTCTTGGCGTCTACGCCATCGGCAACCCGGTCGACGTATTGATCGCGCCCGATGCGACGCAAGAGCAGCGCGCCATCGCGATTGCCCACCTGGGTCTGGACAAACCGCTGTGGCATCAGCTGGGCGCGTTCCTGTGGCGTGCGGCGCAGGGCGACTTTGGCCGCTCCTTTGTCTACGACATGCCGGTGGCCGACCTGATCCTGTCGCGTCTGCCGGCCACCTTCGAGCTGACCGTGCTGGCAGTGGTCTGTGCCACCTGCCTGGGCGTGCCGCTGGGCATGTATGCCGGCTACCGGCCGCAGGCGGCGCTGTCGCGCTTCATCATGGCCGTATCCATCGTGGGCTTCTCGGTACCCACCTTCTGGATCGGTCTGGTGCTGATCCTGGTGTTCGCCGTGCAGTTCGGCGTGCTGCCGGCAGGCGGCCGTGGCGACACGGTTGAAGTCTTTGGGGTGCCCTGGAGTTTCCTGACCGGCGATGGCCTGATGCACTTGCTGCTGCCGGCGCTGAACCTGGCCTTGTTCAAGTTTTCGATGATGGTGCGCCTGGCGCGTGCCGGCACGCGTGAACTGATGCTGACCGATACGGTGAAGTTCGCGCGCGCTGCCGGCCTGTCGGAATTCACCATCCTGGTCCGCCACGTATTGCGGCTGATCTCGATCCCGATCGCCACCGTCTTCGGGCTGGAATTCGCGTCGACCCTGGCCTTCGCGGTGGTGACCGAGACCATCTTCTCCTGGCCCGGCCTGGGCAAGCTGGTGATCGATTCCATCACCTCGCTGGACCGCCCGGTGATGGTCGCTTACCTGATGCTGGTGGCCTTGCTGTTTATCGTGATCAACCTGCTGGTGGATGTGGTGTATGCCTTGCTCGATCCTCGGCTTCGCAAGGGGCGCGCATGAGTAGCGAGCGTACGAGTACTCATCGCAGTGGCATGCTTGGCTGGTTCCGCGGCCAGTCTCCTTTCGCCCGCTTCCTGGCGGAATTCGCCGAGAACAAGGTGGCGATGATTGCCTTGATGGTGGTGCTGGCGATCGTGTTGGTCGCGGTCTTCGCACCGCTGATTGCGCCACAGAATCCCTATGATCTGGGGCAGCTGACGCTGCGCGATGCACGCAAGCCGCCGGGCTTTGTCGGTACCGCCGGCTACACGCACTGGCTGGGCACCGATGCCCAGGGCCGCGACCTGTTGTCGGCCATTCTGTACGGCCTGCGCATCTCTTTGCAGATGGGCTTGCTGGCCGGCAGCATTGCGCTGGTACTGGGCTCGGTGGTGGGCACCACTGCCGCCTATGTGGGCGGGTGGGTCGAGTCGGCCATCATGCGGGTGATCGACCTGCAGCTGTCCTTCCCGGCGGTCTTGCTGGCCTTCGTGATTGCCGCGGTATTGGGGCAGGGCGTGTGGCAACTGGTGATCGCTTTGGTGGCCGCGCAATACGCGTACTTTGCGCGCACCGCGCATGGCGCGGCGTCCGCCGAGCGGCGCAAGGACTACATCGAAGCCTCGCTGTCGGTGCCCTTGTCGACGGCGCGGGTGGTCTTGCGCCACATACTGCCGAACTCGCTGCCGCCGCTGATCGTGGTGGCCACCGTGCAGATCGCCGCGGCCATTTCGCTCGAAGCCACCTTGTCCTTCCTGGGGGTCGGCTTGCCGCCGACCGAGCCTTCGTTGGGCATGCTGATCTCGAACGGTTTCCAATACATGCTGTCAGGCCGCTACTGGATCTCGATCTATCCCGGCGTCATCCTGATCGTGCTGATCACCGCCATCAACCTGGTCGGCGACCAGGTGCGCGATCAGCTCAACCCGAGGTTGAAGCGATGAGCCACGCCTTGCTGGAAGTCCAGGACCTGGCTACCCACTTCGCCACACGTGCGGGGCTGGTGAAGGCGGTCGACGGTGTGTCGTTCAAGGTGAATCGCGGCGAGGTGCTCGGTCTGGTGGGTGAGTCGGGATCGGGCAAGACCATCACCGGCTTTTCGCTGATCGGCTTGCTGGAACCGCCGGGCCGCATCGTCGCAGGCTCGGTGCGTTTCGACGGCCGCGAACTGGTGGGACTTGCGCCCAAGTCCTTGCGCGAACTGCGCGGCCGCGCCATCTCGATGGTGTTCCAGGACCCGATGGCCACGCTCAACCCGGTGCTGACGGTGGGCGCGCAGATGCTGCTGGCCCTGCGCGCGCACGAAACGATCGGCACGGCACAAGCACGCGAGCGGGCGGCCGCCGCGCTGGGCAAGGTCGGCATCCCCGACCCGGTGACAAGGCTGGATGCGTATCCGCACCAGTTTTCCGGCGGCATGCGTCAGCGTGTGGCGATTGCGATTGCCTTGCTGCATCGGCCGGCGCTGATCATTGCCGACGAACCGACCACGGCGCTGGACGTCTCCATCCAGGCGCAGATCCTGGTCGAGATGAAATCCCTGGTGGCCGAGAGCGGCACCGCCATGATCTGGATCAGCCACGACCTGGCGACCGTGTCGTCGCTGTCCGACCGCATTGCCGTGATGTATGCCGGGCGCATCGTGGAATCCGGCAAGACCGCTGCGGTGCTGCGCAGCCCGCGCCATCCGTATACGCGCGGTCTGCTGGATTCGCTGCCAGCGCGCGCCGTGCCAGGCGAAGAGCTGGCGCAGATTCCCGGCACCACACCGTCCTTGCTGCGCTTGCCGCCGGGCTGCGCCTTTGCCAGTCGCTGTGCCCATGCGCAGCCCGACTGCCTGACTGCGCCGCCGCCGGTGACCGAGTTCGACGGCCGCACTTATCGCTGCTTCCACCCGCTGCAACCGGAGCTTGTCTCGTGAGTGCCTTTGTCCGCATCGAGCAGGTCAGCCGCCAGTTCTCGCCCAGCATCACCATCGGTGATCGCATCGCGGCCAGGCTGGGCAGCAAGATCGAAAAGCGCAGCGTGCGCGCCGTCGACAACGTGAATCTCGACATCGTACTGGGCCAGGCCATGGGCCTGGTGGGGGAGTCGGGCTGCGGCAAATCCACCCTGGGTCGCATGGTGGCCGGCATCCTGCCGCCCAGCGATGGCCGCGTCACCATCGACGGCCAGGCGGTGATGTCCGCGCAGCGCACGCCGATGAAGACCACGCGCCGGGTGCAGATGGTGTTCCAGGACCCGTTTGCGTCGCTGGACCCGCGCATGAAGGTGCGCGACATCATTGCCGAAGGACCGATTGCCCACGGCCTGACCACCAGCGCCGAGTCCGACACTTACGTGCGCCGCTGGTTGGCGCTGGTGGGGCTGGACCCCGACCTGGGTTCACGTTATCCACACCAGTTTTCCGGCGGACAACGACAGCGCGTGGCGATTGCCCGCGCACTGGCGATGCAGCCCGACATGCTGGTCTGCGATGAACCGGTGGCCTCGCTCGATGTGTCGATCCAGGCGCAGATCATCAACCTGCTGCTGAAACTGCGGCGCGAGCTGGACCTGACGCTGCTGTTCATCTCGCATGACTTGTCCGTGGTGCACCACCTGTGCGAACGCGTGGCCGTGATGTACCTGGGGCGCATCGTCGAAGAAGGACCCACCGCCCAGGTCTATGCCGCGCCTGCGCATCCGTACACGCGCGCCTTGCTGGACAGCGTGCCGAAGCTGGTGATTGCCGACGATGTCACGGTCACCTTCAAGCCTATCCAGGGCGAGTTGCCGTCGCCGATGAATCCGCCGCCGGGTTGCCACTTTCATGGGCGTTGTCCCCATGCCGTCGAGCGCTGTCGGGTCGAGGTGCCGCCGTTGCGGCAGATCGATGCGTCGCGTCGATCTGCCTGTCATTTTGCCGAGGCCGTGCTGGCGGAGACCTCGTCGGCTGCCGCGATCTGAACGGACGGCATCTGTAGCGAACGTCATCGTGCAAGACGTCTTCCCTTTTCGATTCCCGCGTGATCACCCACTTGGAGCAAGAGCATGGAACCCTGGCAGTGGCCTGAAGATAAATGGCGCGGCATCGTCGACAAGGTGCGCGCCGGCCGAAGCCTCAAGCCTGCGAAATGGAAGGGCGGCGCACGCTGCGCCGTGGCCTTGTCCTTCGACAGCGACCACGAAACCGGCGAGCTGCGTGACGGCGGCGAATCGCCAGGCCGCCTGTCGCAAGGCCAGTATGGCAACCGCGTGGGCATCCCGCGCATTCTGGCGGCACTGAAAAAGCACGACGTACCCGCCAGCTTTTTCGTGCCCGCCGTGGTCGCCTTGCTATACCCAGATGAACAACGCGAAGTGGTCAACAGTGGCCACGAGATCGGCCTGCACGGCTGGATTCACGAGCTGAACACCAAGGTGCCGCCTGCCGACGAGCGCGACCTGCACTTTCGCTCCGCCGATGCCATCGAAAAGATCACCGGCGTGCGTCCGGTCGGCATGCGCACGCCGTCATGGGATTTCTCGGGTGCCACGCTGTCGATCCAGCGAGAACTGGGCCTGGTCTACGATTCCTCGCTGATGGCCGACGACGACCCCTACGAAATCCTGCAGGAAGGCAAGCCCACGGGCATGGTGGAATTGCCCGTCGAGTGGATTCGCGACGACGCGGTCTACTTCAACATGAACCGCTTCACCGCCTTGCGGCCCTACACCTCGCCGGACGTGGTGCTGAACATCTTCCGCCGCGAGTTCGATGCGGCCTATGCAGAGAACAGCCTGTTCCTGCTGACCATGCACCCGCACATCATCGGGCACCGGTCACGCATGTTCATCCTGGACGAGCTGATCGACTACATGAAGGGGCATGAGGGCGTGTGGTTCGGCACCCATGCGCAGATCGCCGAGTACGTGCGCGATGAAGGCCTCAAAGGCTGACACGTTCTATCCCGTTTTGACCGACGCAATGAAAAAAGCCTTCCGACCGGAAGGCTTTTTCTTGTCCACAGGGCTTGCTCGCTCAGTTGCCAGCTCAGGTACCCGCGACGCGGCGGCCGGTCTCGGCCGAGAACCAATGCACGCGCGAGGCGTCATGGATGCCCACCGAGATCTGCGCACCCGGTGCCGGGCGCTCCAGGCTGTTGGTGCTGCAACGCAGAATCGCCGGCTGCTTGCCGATGTGGCCGTGAACCAGTTGTTCGGAGCCCAGGATTTCGACCATGCCGACTGTCATGTCCATGCCGGCCGAACCTGCCAGCAAGTGTTCCGGACGCAGGCCGAGCGTGGCGCGACCGCCGCGAATGCTTTCCGGGGCGGGGGCGGGCAGGGTGATCGCTGCGCCTTCGGTCGTGCGCACCGAATTGCCGCTGGCATCGATTTCGACCTCGATCAGGTTCATCGGCGGCGAACCGATGAAGCTGGCGACGAAGACGGAGGCGGGCTTGTCGAACACTTCCTGCGGCGTACCGATCTGTTCGGCCGCACCGGCGTTCATCACGATCATCCGGTCTGCCAGCGTCATGGCCTCGATCTGGTCGTGGGTGACGTACAGGCTGGTGGTGCGCAGGCGCTGATGCAGGGTCTGCAGTTCCAGGCGCATCTGCACGCGCAGCTTGGCGTCCAGGTTCGACAGCGGTTCGTCGAACAGGAACACCTTGGGTTCGCGCACGATCGCACGGCCCATGGCCACGCGCTGGCGCTGTCCGCCCGACAAGGCGCCAGGCTTGCGTTCCAGCAGCTTCTCCAGGCCCAGGGTCTGCGCCACGCCGCGCACGGTGGTGTCGATGTCCGGCTTGCTCATCTTGCGGATGCGCAGGCTGTAGGCCATGTTGTCGTACACCGTCATGTGCGGGTACAGCGCGTAGTTCTGGAACACCATCGCGATGTCGCGCTCGGCGGGTTCCAGCAGGTTGATCACCTTGTCGTCGATGCGGATTTCGCCGCTGGTGATCGGTTCCAGCCCGGCCACCATGCGCAGCAGGGTGGACTTGCCGCAGCCCGACGGACCGACGATGACCATGAATTCGCCGTCGGCGATCTCCAGGCTCAGGCCGCGCACGACGGGCGTGCCGTTGGGATAGGTCTTCGCAACTTGGTTGAAATGCAGGGTGGCCATGAATCCGGTGTCTTGAAAACGATCAGGGTGTGGGGCGGGGCGCCGGGCTTGCTGTGCAGAAGGGTCGCAGTGCAAGCCTACTTCTCAGCGTCGACCAGCCCTTTGACGAACCAGCGCTGCATCAGCACGACCACGGCGGCTGGCGGCACCATTGCCAGCATGGCGGTCGCCATGACAAGGTTCCATTCGGTGGCAGCATCGCCGCCGGCAATCATCCGGCGAATGCCGATCACTACCGGGTACATGTCTTCCTGCGTGGTCACCAGCAGCGGCCACAGATACTGATTCCAGCCGTAGATGAACTGGATCACGAACAGGGCAGCAATGCTGGTGCGCGACAGCGGCAGCAAGATGTCACGGAAAAAGCGCATGGGACTGGCGCCGTCGATACGCGCCGCCTCGGCCAGCTCGTCCGGCACCGTCATGAAGAACTGGCGGAACAGGAAGGTGGCGGTGGCCGATGCGATCAGGGGCAGCGTCAGGCCGGCATAGCTGTTCAGCAAGCCCAGCCCCGCCACGACCTGATAGGTCGGCGAGATGCGGACTTCCACCGGCAGCATCAGCGTGACGAAGATCATCCAGAAGCACAGCATGCGGCCGGGGAAGCGGAAGTACACCACCGCGAACGCCGACAGCAGCGAGATGGAAATCTTGCCGATGGCGATCACCAGCGCGGTGACCAGGCTGACCCACATCATGCGGCCGACCGGTGCGGACGAGCCGGTGTTCGAGCCGCCCATGATCACTTGTTTGTAGTTCTCGATCATGTGGCTGCCGGGCAGCAGCGACATGGGGGCCTGCTGCACTTCTGCAGCGGTCTGGGTCGACGCGACGAAGGTCACATAGACAGGGAAGGCCACCAGCAACACGCCGATCAGCAAGATCAGGTGGGCCAGCAGGTCCAGAAAGGGACGTCGTTCAATCATGGTGCAGAGTTCCCGATGCCCGACGCAGATCGGGACAGCAAAACAGGGTCGGTGAAACGGGTCATTGCATGCATCCCGTCAGTACTGCACACGGCGGTCGATGTAGCGGAATTGCATGACGGTCAGCACGGTCACGATGGCCATCAAGACCACTGACTGCGCGGCCGAGGAACCCAAGTCCAGTCCCTTGAAGCCATCCTGGTAGACCTTGTAGACCAGCACTGCCGTCTGTCCACCCGGGCCGCCTTGCGTGGCCGCATCGATCACCGCGAAGGTGTCGAAGAAGGCATAGATCACGTTGACCACCAGCAGGAAGAAGGTGGTCGGCGACAGGAGCGGGAACACGATGGTGCGGAAACGACGCCACGGGCCGGCGCCGTCGATGGCCGCGGCTTCCAGCAAGGAGCGCGGAATCGACTGCAGACCAGCCAGGAAGAACAGGAAATTGTAGGAAACCTGCTTCCATACCGAGGTGATCACCACCAGCAGGAAGGCTTGGTCGCCATTGAGAAGGTGGTTCCAGTCCACGCCGACCTGTCGCAGCGCAAGCGCCAGAATGCCGACGGCGGGGGAAAACAGGAACAACCACAACACGGCGGCAATCGCCGGGGCCACCGCATACGGCCAGATCAGCAAGGTCTTGTAGGCGGTTGCCGCGCGAATGACGCGGTTGGCCATCACCGCCAATACCAGGGCGATGACAAGGCCTGCGACGGCGACTGCGCTGGAGAACGCAGCCGTCAGACGGAAAGATGCCAGGTATTCAGGCGTCGAGAACAACATCGTGAAGTTCTCGAGCCCGACGAACTCGCTGCCGATGCCGAAGGCATCCTGCATCTGCAGCGATTGCCACAAGGCTTGCGCCGCCGGCCAGAAAAAGAAGACGACGGTGATGATCAATTGCGGCGCCAGCAGGAGGTAAGGCAACACAAGGCCGCTGAATACCACCCGTTTTTGCCCTGCCACTGCTGACGTGTTCATTAACGGTTACCGCGCTCGAAACGGGTCAAAAGTTCGTCGCCGCGTTGAACGGCACGATCCAGGCCTGCCTTGGCAGTCTGCTTGCCGGCCCACACGTTCTCGAGTTCTTCTTCGGTCACGTCGCGGATCTGCGGCAGGAAGCCCAGGCGAACGCCACGCGACTTGTCGGTGATCTTGACGATCATCTGCTCGACCGACACGTCGGTGCCCGGGTTCTGGGTGTAGAAACCGGACTTGCGGGTCAGCTCATAGGCGGCGGTGGTGACCGGCAGGTAGCCGGTTTCCTGGTGCCACTTGGCTTGCACTTCAGGCTTGCTCAGGTAGCTGAAGAACTTGGCAACGCCCTTGTATTCCGGTGCGGTCTTGTTGGCAAAAACCCACAGCGACGCGCCGCCGATGATGGTGTTCTGCGGAGCGCCAGACACGTCGGGATAGTAGGGCAGCGAAGAAATGCCGAACTTGAAGGTGGCGTTCTTCTTGATGTTGGCGTAGCCCGAGCTCGACTCGGTCAGCATTGCGCACTCACCGGAGAAGAAGCGCGACACGGCTGCATTGCCACGGCCACCGTAGGTGAACAGGCCTTGCTTGGCCAGGTTCGCCAGGTTCTCGATGTGACGCACGTGCAGCGGCGAGTTGATCTTCAGGCGTGCATCCAGGCCGCCGAAGCCGTTGTTCTTGGTCGCGTATTCGACGTTGTGCCAGGCCGAGAAGGTTTCCAGCTGGATCCACGAGGGCCAGGTGGTGGTGTAGCCGCAACGCTGGCCCGATGCCTTCAGCTTGCCGGCGGCGATCGCCAGTTCGGTCCAGGTCTTCGGCGGTGCTTCGGGGTCAAGGCCGGCCTTGGCGAAGGCGTCCTTGTTGTAATAGAAGACCGGGGTGGAGCTGTTGAACGGGAACGATGCCAACTGACCGTTCGGGGCGGCGTAGTAGCCAGCCACGGCGGGCACATAGGCCGCGCGGTCAAAGGGTTCGCCGGCTTCTTTCATCATCGCTTCGACCGGCTTGATGGCGCCCTTGGCGTTCATCATCGTGGCCGTGCCGACTTCGAAGACCTGCAGAATGTGCGGTGCATTGCCCGCGCGGAAGGCGGCGATGCCGGCATTCAGCGCTTCGGGGTAGCTGCCCTTGTACACAGGATTGACGTGATAGTCTGACTGGCTCTTGTTGAACTCTTCAGTCAGGCCCACGATGCGCTCGTTCAACGCGCCCGTCATGGCGTGCCAGAGCTGGATTTCAGTGGCGGCCAGGGCCGGACCGGTGGCTGCGACGGCGATGACGCCTGCCAGGCCAAGCACATACTGACGGAAATGCAAACGAATACGCATGAGTGCTCCAGAAAAGCGGGGTGGGCGGTGCTTGTTGTCGAAGGGATGAGTCTTGCTTCCCCCAGGGACGCAGCACCTTATTCGCTTCGTATTACTGTTTTGTGACAGCGTTATAACCTTACTTCCACCATGTCCGCCATTATCGAACGCCTGGGCTTGTACGCCCGCTTGGTCCGTATTGACAAACCCATCGGTATTCTGCTGCTGATGTGGCCCACGCTCTGGGGCCTGTGGACCGCGGCAGGTGGCGCACCGCCCTGGCACATCTTCGTGATCTTCGTGCTGGGCACCGCGCTGATGCGGTCTGCGGGCTGCGCGATCAACGATTATTTCGACCGCGACTTCGACCTGCATGTGCAGCGGACCGAACAGCGCGTGCTTACCACCGGCCGCATCCGGCCGTCCGAGGCGCTGGGCGTGGCAGCTGTGCTTGCCCTGATCTCGCTGGCGCTGGTGATCCCGCTCAATGCGCTCAGCTGGGCGCTGGCCGTGGTCGCCGCGGTGCTCGCCGCGACTTACCCGCTCTTCAAACGCTTCTTTGCGATCCCGCAGGCCTACCTGGGCATCGCCTTCGGCTTCGGTATCCCGATGTCCTTTGCCGCGCTGCAAGGTACGGTGCCGCTGGAAGCCTGGTTGATGCTGGCGGCCAACGTGGCCTGGGCCGTGGCCTATGACACCGAATACGCGATGGTGGATCGGCCCGACGATTTGCGCCTGGGACTGAAGACCTCGGCGATCACCTTCGGTCGATGGGATGTGACGGCGATTGCGCTGTGCTACGCACTCACGTTGGGTCTGCTGGGCGTGGTTGGCAAGCTGCTGGGGCTTGGCGTGTCTTATTACCTGGGTCTGCTGGTGGCCGCCGGCATTGCCGGCGTGCATCTGTGGTGGATTCGCGACCGTGAGCCGCGTGCGTGCTTCCGTGCCTTCATGCACAACACCTGGTTCGGTGGGGCGGTATTTGCCGGCATTCTGGTCGACAGCTGGGTTCGCGTACCCGGTTGAGCCGGAGTCTATTCATGCAGGGGCATGCGCCGGTTTAAGGTGAGCGTCAGCCCCTGCGGCCGAGCGGTCCCGGCCTGATGCTTTCGCTGCATCGCGCCGTATAATCCTGCCCTTGTCCTTCCCTCTGGCCGCCTCTTTCATGTCGTCGATTGCCGAGCATCTGCACGCCGTTCGGCAGCGCATTGCGCAAGCCGCTGTCCAGCACGGCCGCGCGCCCGATGCCATCGAACTGCTGGCGGTATCCAAGACCTTCGGGGTCGACGCGATCCGCGAGGCCTACGCTGCGGGACAGCGCGCCTTCGGTGAAAACTATGTGCAGGAAGCGCTGGAGAAGATCGCTGCGCTGGCCGATCTGCCGGAGCCGCTGGCGTGGCATTTCACCGGCCCCCTGCAAAGCAACAAGACCCGTCAGGTTGCCGCGAATTTCGCCTGGGTGCACGCCATCGACCGCCTGAAGATCGCCGAGCGCCTGTCCGAGCAACGCCCGGCCGACTTGCCGCCGCTGCAGGTGTGCGTGCAGGTCAATATCAGTAGCGAGGCCAGCAAAAGCGGTGTCGAGCCCGATGCCTTGCTCGATCTGGCCAAAGCCGTCGCCGCCTTGCCCAATTTGCGCCTGCGCGGCCTGATGGCCATTCCCGCTCCGTGCGACGACCCGGCCCAGGTGCGTGCGCCGTTTGCCCGCCTGGCTGCCCTGGCCGACACCTTGCGCGCCGCGGGTCTGCCGGTGGACACCTTGTCGATGGGCATGTCCGACGACCTGGATGCGGCCATCGCTGAAGGCGCCACGCTGGTACGCGTGGGGACCGCGATCTTCGGTGCCCGCAGCTACCCTGCGGCGTCATGATGTCAAGACCGGTCGCGCGCAGCTGCCCGACCGGTGCATCTGCCTGCCAGGCTGTTCACCTCTCGTTCGCCTGTCTGCCGGTTGCCGTCCGCATTCCTTTGCCTGCCCATCAGCCCGTTTTCTTTTTCTCTCCCCGGACATCTCATGAACTCTGAGCTTTCGATTGCCTTCATCGGTGGTGGCAACATGGCGGCCGCGTTGACGGCTGGCCTGGCCGGCACGGTCTGCCCCGCGTCGCGTATCCACGTGATCGACATCAATGAATCCTCGCGTCGCAACTTCGAGGCGCTGGGCATGAGCACCGCTGCCGCGCCCGACGAGACGCTGGCGCGCTGCGCGGTGTGGGTCTATGCAGTGAAACCGCAGAGCATGAAAGAAGTGGTCGCCGCTACCCAGCCCTGGTTGCGCGACAGCCTGATCATCAGCATTGCCGCCGGCATCCGTGGCGGCGACCTGGCGCGCTGGCTGGGCAAGGATGGCAAGCCCTGGAGTCGTGTCATTCGCTGCATGCCCAATACCCCCTCGTTGATCGGCGCGGGCGCCACGGGCCTGGCTGCCTTGCCGGGCGTAAGCGACGCGGACCGAGAGTTGGCCGGCACCATCCTGGGCGCCGTCGGCACCACGACCTGGGTCGATGACGAGTCCCTGCTCGATGCCGTCACCGCCTTGTCGGGCAGCGGCCCGGCTTATGTATTCCTGTTCATCGAATCCCTGATCGCGGGTGGCTTGGCGGTCGGCTTGAACCAGGAGCAGGCACGCGAACTGGCGCTGGCCACGTTGTCGGGCGCGACCCGTCTGGCCGCCGAGTCGAGCGAGCCGCCGTCCGTGCTGCGCGAGCGCGTCACGTCGAAGGGCGGTACCACCAAGGCTGCCCTCGACGTGTTCGAGGCCGCTGGTTTCCGCGAACTGGTGGCTCAGGCCATGCAGGCAGCATCCAGGCGCGCCCACGACATGGGTGAAGAGTTCGGCCGCGACTGATGTTGATCGCGCAGGATTCGCCGATACGCCATCGGCCGTTTGCCAAGTTCTGGTGCGCGCGCGTGCTGTCCACGCTCGCGTTCCAGATGCTGTCGGTGGCCGTCGGCTGGCAGGTCTACACGCTGACCGGACGCGCCTTCGACCTGGGGCTGGTGGGCCTGGCGCAGTTCCTGCCCATGCTGTGTCTGACGCTGGTGGTGGGGCAGGTCGCCGACCGCTACGATCGCCGCATCATCGTGTCGATCTGTGCGCTGGTCGAAGCCTCGGCTGCCGCGGCCTTGGCACTGGGCAGTGCCCACGGTTGGCTGGACCGCAATCTGATCCTGTGCATCGTGGCCGCTGGGGGCGCCGCACGCGCCTTCGGCACGCCGACCATGGCGGCGCTGGTGCCCTCGCTGATGCCACGCGAGATGATTCCGCGCGCCGCGGCCTGGACCACATCGGCCACGCAGTCCGCGCACATCGTCGGGCCTGCCTTGGGCGGCGTGTTGTACGTGCTCGGGCCGACGCCTGTATACCTCTTGGTTACCGCGAGCTTTACCGCGGCAAGCCTGCTGATCGCTTTCCTGGGCGTGAAACCGGCGGTGCGCAAGAAGGTGGCGATCAGTCTGGCGTCCTTCTTCTCCGGCATCAGCTTCATCCGCAGTCGCCGGATTCTGCTGGGCACCTTGTCGCTGGACCTGTTCGCGGTGCTGCTGGGCGGCGCCACCGCCTTGCTGCCGATCTATGCGCACGACATCCTGCACACGGGGCCGTGGGGGCTTGGCCTGCTGCGCGCCGCGCCGGCGCTGGGCGCGCTGACCATGTCGATCTGGTTGGCCTACCGCCCGCTCGGGCAACCGGTGGGCACGCGCCTGCTGGCGGCCTTGCTGGTGTTCGGCGCGGCAACCATCCTGTTCGGTCTCTCCACGTGGCTGCCTTTGTCGATGGTGGCGCTATACATATTGGGCATGTCCGACGTGGTGAGTGTGGTGATCCGTTTTTCGCTGGTCCAGTTGCAAACGCCCGACGAGATGCTGGGCCGGGTGAGTGCGGTCAATTCCCTGTTCGTCGGCACGTCCAATCAGTTGGGTGAGTTCGAGTCGGGGTCCATGGCGGCACTGCTGGGCGTGGTGCCTGCGGTGCTGATTGGCGGCGTCGGCACGATCGCGGTGTCGCTGATCTGGATGTTCTGGCTATTTCCGGAACTGCGCCGTCTGAAATCCCTGGAGGGCTGAGCCATGCGTGCTGCCACGCCGATCCGGTTCGAAGCCATGCATGTGTGGCAGACCTTGCTGGCCATCCTGGCAATGGGGGCAGTGGTACTCACCTCGAACGTGCTGGTGCAATACCCCATCAACAACTGGTTGACCTGGGGCGCCTTCAGCTACCCGGTGGCTTTTCTGGTCAGCAACCTGGTCAACCGGCGCTTCGGTCCGCACGCCGCACGTCGGGTGGCCTGGGCCGGATTTGCACTGGCGGTGCTGGTGTCGGTGGTGGTCGCCACGCCCCGCATCGCCGCCGCATCCTGCATTGCCTTCATCTCGTCGCAACTGCTGGACATCCAGGTCTTCGATCGCCTGCGCATCGGCAGCTGGTGGCGTGCGCCCTTCATCGCGACCTTGTGCAGCGCCACACTGGACACCGCGCTGTTCTGGATCATTGCGTTTGCGGGTGCCGATCTGCCGTGGATCAGCTGGGCATTCGGCGACCTGGCGGTCAAGCTGGGCATGGGTATTTTCCTGCTCGGACCGTTCCGCGCATTGATCAATCGCAGGCGACCATCGGGAGCTTCCCAGCCTTGACAGCACAAAGACGCTCGCTTAGCGTCTGGTCCTTGCGCAAAGTGTCCATGATCTGGCACTTGTCTTGGCATGTGTCCTGGCACAATCAGCCACGTCGCGCGCCTCCTTTTGTTTACCCACGCCCTCGCGGAGATGCACCAATGAAATTGTCCCATCGACTGACCCCGATCGCCTTCGTTCTGGGTGCCGCGATGTTCGCTGGCGGCGCATACGCGCAAACCATCAAGATCGCCATCGCAGGTCCGATGACCGGTGCCGTCACCCAGTACGGCGACATGATCAAGGCCGGCGCCATGACCGCCATCGAGCAGATCAACGCCGCCGGTGGCGTCAACGGTCAGAAGCTCGAAGCCGTGGTGTTCGACGACGCCTGCGAACCCAAGCAAGCCGTGGCCGTGGCCAACCGCATCGTCAGCGACAAGATCAAGTTCGTGCTGGGCCACGTGTGCTCGGGCTCGACGATCCCCGCGTCCGACATCTATGAAAACGAAGGCGTGGTGATGGTCACCCCGTCGGCCACGTCGCCTGCCCTGACCGATGGCAAGAAGCGCACGATGATCTTCCGCACCATCGGCCGCGACGACCAGCAAGGTCCGGCTGCCGCCAAGTACATCATCGAGAAGGTCAAGCCGACCAAGGTCGCCGTGCTGCATGACAAGGCCTCGTATGGCCAGGGCATCGCCACCTCGGTGAAGACCGCACTCGAAGCCGCGAAGATCCCGGTTGCCGTGTTCGAAGGCATCAACGCCGGCGACAGCGACTACTCGGCCGTGATCACCAAGCTCAAGTCGCAAGGCGTGGACTTCGTCTACTTCGGCGGCTACCACCCGGAAATGGGCCTGCTGCTGCGCCAGGCGCGCGAGCAAGGCGTGAAGGTCACCTTCATGGGCCCGGAAGGCGTGGGCAATGCCGACATCACCGCGATTGCCGGTCCGTCGTCTGAAGGCATGCTGGTGACCCTGCCGGCCGACTTCAGCCAGGATCCCGCCAACGCGCCCGTGATCAAGGCCTTCCAGGACCAGAAGCGCGAGTTCAACGGCGCCTTCCAGATGACCGCCTACACCGGCGTGAAGGTCATGGCCGATGCAATGGCCGGCGCCAAGTCGGCAGACCCGACCAAGGTCGCAGCCTACATGCACAAGAACAGCTTCCAGACCCCCATCGGCCAAGTCGAGTACGACGCCAAGGGTGATCTGAAGTCGTTCAACTTCGTGGTCTACACCTGGCACAAGGACGCGACCAAGACGGTTGCTCCGTAAGTCTGCCGGGCAGTGCCCGATTCGCCCCGTGATCTGTCAGCACGGGGCGATTTTTTTGTGGCTTCCTTTTTTGACGACCCTGACCGAGAAGCAGGGCGTGCCTTCCCTCTGGCCACACGGCATGGGTGGATCGAATGAATGAATTTCTTCCGCAGTTCACGCAGCAACTGGTGAACGGCCTGAGCCTCGGGGCCATCTACGCCCTGATCGCAATCGGCTACACGATGGTGTACGGCATCATCGGCATGATCAATTTTGCCCACGGCGAGATCTATATGATCGGCGCCTACATCGGCCTGGTGACCCTGACTGCCATCGGCGTGCAAAGCGGCTTGCCCTTGCCGCTGGTGCTGGCCGGTGCGGTCATCGTCGCGGTGCTGGTGACGGGCTTGTATGGGTATGCCGTCGAGCGGGTGGCCTATCGACCCTTGCGTGGCGGCCCGCGCCTGGTGCCGCTGATTTCGGCAATCGGCATGTCGATCTTCCTGCAGAACTACGTGCAGATCGGGCAGGGCGCCCGCGACGTATCGGTACCCCTGATGGTGTCCGGCGCGTTCGAGTTCTCGATGGGCGGCGGCTTCAATGTCACCGTGCCGTATTCGCGCCTGCTGATCGTCGGCACCACGCTGGTGTTGATGATCGCGCTGACCATGTTCATCGGTTATTCGCGCATCGGCCGCGCCTGCCGTGCCTGCGCACAGGACATGCGCATGGCCAATCTGCTGGGCATCGATACCAACAAGGTGATCTCGTTCACCTTCATCCTGGGCGCCATGCTGGCTGCCGTGGGGGGTGTGCTGATCGCGCTCACGGTGGGCAAGCTCAACCCCTTCATCGGCTTCATTGCCGGCATCAAGGCGTTCACCGCCGCGGTGCTGGGTGGCATCGGCAGCATCCCCGGCGCCATGCTGGGAGGCGTGTTGCTGGGCCTGGCCGAGACCTTCGCGGCGGGCTATCTGCCCTCTGAATACAAAGACGTGGTGGCATTTGCGCTGCTGGTGTTGATCCTGCTGTTCCGCCCGACCGGGCTGCTCGGCAAACCCGATGTGGAAAAAGTCTGATGGCATCCGCATATCCTCAAGGCTTCGCCGCCCAACTCAAGTACGCCAGCATCGCGGCGGTCCTGACCGCGATTCTGGTCACGCCCATCTTCGGCCTGCATCTGCTGCGCGTGGGCTATCGCATCGAGCTTCAGGCCGACTGGACGCCGGTGCTGCTGGCCGCACTGGCGGTATTCGTCTTCCAGATGCTGCGGCCCGCGATGGCCAGGCAACTGAAAGCCGTGCCCTGGCCGGCCATGCCGCAGATCCAGCCCGACCAGCAGCGCAAGGCCACCCTGGCGCTGCTGGTGGTGGCGCTGGTCTGGCCCTTCATCGGCTCGCGCGGCGCAGTCGACATCGCAACCCTTGCGCTGATCTACGTGGTGCTCGGCCTGGGGCTGAACATCGTGGTGGGTTTTGCCGGCCTGCTTGACCTGGGTTATGTGGGCTTCTACGCCGTCGGCGGCTATACCTACGCGCTGCTCAACAGCTACTTCGGCCTGAGCTTCTGGGTATGCCTGCCCATCGCAGGCGGCATGGCGGCACTGTTCGGCTTCCTGCTGGGCTTCCCGGTCCTGCGCTTGCGTGGGGACTACCTGGCCATCGTGACGCTGGGCTTCGGCGAAATCATCCGCCTGCTGCTGAACAACATGACCACGATCACCGGCGGCCCCGACGGCGTGTCGGGCATCCCCAAACCGTCTGTCTTCGGCATCGAGATGGCGCGCAGTGCCAGCACGGAAGGTGGCACCACCTTCCACGAGATGCTGGGCATGGACTACGACGGCATGCACATGGTGATCTTCCTGTACCTGCTGGCCTTGCTGCTGGCGGGCATCACGCTCTTCGTGTCCAACCGCCTGGTGCGCATGCCCATCGGCCGCGCCTGGGAAGCCTTGCGCGACGACGAAATTGCCTGCCGCTCGCTGGGCCTGAGCCCGACCAAGGTCAAGCTGTCGGCCTTCACACTGGGTGCCATGTTTGCAGGCTTTGCCGGCAGCTTCTTCGCTGCCCGCCAAGGCCTGGTCAACCCGGAATCCTTCACCTTCATCGAATCGGCGCTGATCCTGGCCATCGTGGTGCTGGGCGGCATGGGTTCGCAGCTGGGCGTGATCCTGGCGGCCATCCTGCTGACCGTGCTGCCTGAACTGGCGCGCGGCTTTGCCGAATACCGCATGCTGATCTTCGGCCTGGTGATGGTCTTGATGATGATCTGGCGACCGCAGGGCCTGCTGCCTGCGACTCGTCCGCACCTGGAGCTGCCGCGATGAACGCGCCGGACCAAGTCATAGATGCGCGTGCCGTGGGTAGCGGTTCCCCCGTTACTGCTGCTCCCAGCGCCACCGGCAAATCCCTGCTTACCGTCTCCGGCCTGCAGATGCGCTTCGGCGGCCTGCTGGCGGTCGACGGCGTCGAGTTCGACGTCCGCGAAGGGGAAGTCTTCGCCATCATCGGCCCCAACGGCGCAGGCAAGACCACGGTCTTCAACTGCGTCGGCGGCTTCTACCAGCCCACTGCCGGCAACGTGCTGCTGGACGGCAACCGCATCGACGGGCTGCCCAGCCATCTGGTGGCGCGCCGCGGGCTGGTGCGAACTTTCCAGAACATTCGCCTGTTCAAGTCGCTGACCGCGGTTGAAAACCTGATGGTGGCGCAGCACCAGGAGATGAAGTCAGGTCTGTTGGCCGGTTTGTTCTCGACGCCGGCATTTCGCAAGTCCGAGCACGAGGCGCTGACGCGCGCAGCGTTCTGGCTGGAACGCGTTGGCCTGCGCGACCTGGCCAACCGGGAGGCCGGCACCTTGGCCTACGGCCACCAGCGTCGCCTGGAGATCGCGCGCTGCATGATCACGCGACCGCGTCTGCTGATGCTGGACGAGCCGGCTGCCGGCCTGAATCCGCAGGAGAAAGTGGAACTGCAGATGCTGATCGACCAACTGCGCCGCGAACACGGCGTGTCGGTGCTGCTGATCGAACACGACATGAACCTGGTGATGGGTATTTCCGATCGAATCCTGGTCATGGAATACGGCAAACCCATCGCCACCGGCGTGCCCGAGGTCGTGCGCAACGACCCGCGGGTCGTCAAGGCCTACCTGGGAGAGGAATGATGCTGCGACTCGAACAGGTCCACACGCATTACGGGGCCATCGAAGCGCTGCACGGCGTGTCGGTGGAAGTGAACAAGGGCGAGATCGTGACCTTGATCGGCGCCAACGGCGCCGGCAAGACCACCTTGCTGACCACGGTCTGCGGCTCGCCACGTGCCTCCAGTGGCACCATCACCTTCGAGGGCGACGACATCACGCGCAGCCCCACTCACGAAATCATGCGCCGCGGGCTGGCGATTTCGCCGGAAGGGCGGCGCGTGTTTCCGGGGCTGACGGTGGTCGAGAACCTGCAGATGGGCGGGTTTTTCGGCAGCCGCACGGAAGTGGCCGATGGCATCGAGCATGTCTACACCTTGTTCCCGCGCCTGAAAGACCGGGCTGCGCAACGGGCCGGCACCATGTCCGGCGGCGAGCAGCAGATGCTTGCCATCGGCCGTGCGCTGATGAGCCGCCCGCGCCTGCTGCTGCTGGACGAACCCACGCTGGGCCTGGCGCCGCTGATCATTGCGCAGATCTTCGAGATCATTCGCACCATCCGCGACGAAGGCGTGACCGTATTCCTGGTCGAGCAGAACGCCAACAAGGCCTTGCAGGTGGCCGACCGGGGCTACGTGCTGGAAAACGGCCATGTGGTGCTGGCCGACACCGGCGTCAATCTGCTGGCGAACGCCAAGGTGCGCGAGGCCTACCTGGGTGGCTAGGAATGACCGCGTGAAGATGTACCGGGTGGCAGAGCGCTGATGGCTGCAGAGTTGTTCACGCTGGCAGGGCCGGCGCGCCATGTCGAAGAAATCCGCAAGAGCCGTTTTCTGACACTGGCTGCGCCGGTGGCCTCGCCCGAGGCTGCGCTGGCGTTTTTCGCCAGCGTGTCGGACCCGACCGCCACCCACAATTGCTGGGCTTATCGCATCGGCCAGACCTATCGTTTCAATGACGATGGCGAGCCTGGCGGCACCGCCGGGCGGCCCATGCTGCAAGCCATTGACGGACAGCAATGCGATCGGGTGGCTGTGCTGTGCATACGCTGGTACGGCGGCATCAACCTGGGCACCGGTGGACTTGCCCGCGCCTACGGCGGCGGTGCTGCGCAATGCCTGCGCTTGGCCGAGCGCTTGCCCATTATCGATACGGTAGCGGCGCGTTTTCATTGCAGCTTCAGTGAATGGCCGGTGCTGCGCGCACGCGTGGCCGCCCTGGACGCCGTGTTTCGCGATCCGGTATTCCAATCGGACGGCGTGGACGTCACGGTGGATATTCCGCGTATTCGCGTCGACGAATTGCGTACCCTGGTTTCCGATATCAGTCGGGGCAGGGCAGAAGTGGCGATCGAGGCCTGAAACGGTACTCGGTGTTAACCCTTGTTTTTGGCGGCTTGCATGGCTTTTAGGGGCCTGAATTGCCAAAACAGGGGCGGAATGATGCTTGCCCGCATCTATGGTCGAGTTGCGCAAAAACTTAACATTGACGGCGAGTTCGCAGGATTTCAAAATGGCGGACTTCGTGAGTCATGTCTTTGCTATCCGGCGGGTATTTCAAGGCACCGCCGCGCCAGGCCATTTGCCGGCTTTTTGCTTTGCGCATTCCTGACCAGGACCACGTGCCCTCGCCATGACATCGTCTTCCAGCTTCTCTGCTTATTCGTCCGAGCTGTCAGCGCTCGTCGCGACGCTTTTCGACGCGGCGGTGGACGGCATTCTGGTTTTTGACGAAAAAGGCTTGATCCAGGGGCTGAACCAGCGCGCGTCCCGTATTTTCGGTTATGCCTCCGAAGCCGTGATCGGCAGCAGCATTCTTTGTCTGCTGGCGCAGATCGATACCGTCGACGAACACCGCGGCGAGAACCTGACGCTGGCGCCAATCGATGCCGGGTTCGACCTGCGGCGCATCGTGTCCAGCAGCAGGCTTCACGGCGTCAAGCAGGACGGCAGGCAATTCCCGATGCGGCTCACGGTCAGCACCCATGACATGCATGGCGTGCGCTTCCATGTGGCCGTCTGCCACGATGTGTCCGACGTGACCACGCTGGCCAACGCGGCCCACAGCGCGCCGCAGAGCACTCCCCGCCAGGACGTGGTGGCGCGTCGCAACGAGGTGTTTTGCCGCTTCGGTACCGACTTCCGCCTGAGCTTCGTGAACGACGCGTATTGCCAGTTCATGGCGGCCAGCCGCGACCAGTTGATCGGCCAGGATGTATTTCGTGGCATCAGTTCGGCCGACCGCGAAAAGGTCGTGCTGAACCTGCGTCGCCTGCAAGGTCACGGCGCACATTTCCGTTATGTGCAGCAGATCACGTTGCCCAATGGCGAACGCCGCTGGCTCGAACGCGAAGATCAACTGATCGAGAGCAAGGACGGCACTGTCGTCGAGTACCAGTCATTCGGCCTGGACATCACGGAGCGCAAGCTGGCCGAAGAGCATGTGCATTACCTGGCCACGCACGACGTGCTGACCGGATGTGCCAACCGCAACCTGCTGAGCGACCGCATGCAGCAGGCGATCAGCGACGCCAAGCGTCACCGGTCCTCGGTCGTGGCTTTGTTCATCGACCTGGACGACTTCAAGCTGGTCAACGACCGCCTTGGGCACCGGATCGGTGATGATGCCCTGACGGTGATTGCGCAACGCCTGCAGAACTCGCTGCGCGACACCGACACCTTGGCGCGCGTCGGCGGCGATGAATTCGTGGTGGTGTCAGAGTTGGCCGGCAACGCCGAAAATGCCTCGCACATCGCCGATCGTGTGCTGGATGCCATGGCTGCGCCGGTGGAAGCAGGGGGTGAGTCCTTGTCAGTGGGCGCCAGCATCGGCATCAGCATCTATCCCGACGATGCGGCCACGCCGGCAGAACTGCTGCACCACGCCGACATGGCGATGTACCAGGCCAAGAGCCTGGGCGGACGCCGCTTCCAGTTCTTCACGCCAGCCATGCAGGAACGCGCCACGCACTCCTTGAATCTGGCCGGCCGCCTTCGGCGCGCCATCGACACGCGCCAATTCGAATTGCATTACCAGCCGCTGTTCAACCTGGGGTCCATGAAGATCACCGGGATCGAGGCCTTGTTGCGCTGGAACGATGGCAGCAATGGCCAGCTCTTGCCTGGTTATTTCCTGCCCTTCGCCGTTGAGCATGGTTTGATGGCGTCCATCACGCGCTGGGTATTGCGGCAAGCCTGTACCGATAATCGTCGTCTGCTCGATATTGGCCTGCTCGACGTGCCTGTGTCGGTCAATATGTGCAGCGTGCTGTTCCAGAACGGCCAGTTCCCCAGGGTGCTGGAACGCGTGCTGGCCGACACGGCCTTGCCAAGCGGCAATCTGGAACTGGAAATCACCGAGTCGATCGTGATGGCGGAAAGCGAGGCGGTTGCTGCCAACCTGCGCGCCGTGAAGAAGATGGGAGTACGCCTGTCGCTGGACGACTTCGGTACCGGCCGCAGCTCCTTGGCGCAACTGCGTCGCGTGGGTTTCGATCGCGTGAAAATCGATCGGTCGTTTACCCGTGCGCTGCCGGAAAGCGGCGACAGCGCGGCAATTTCAGTCGGCATTCTGCGCATGGCCGATGCGATGGGCATGCAGGTGGTGGCCGAGGGTATCGAGAAGGAAGCGCAACGCGATTTCCTGCACGAACACGATTGCGCCACCGGCCAAGGATATTGGTATGCACGCCCGATGCCCTTCGATCAGCTATTGCTTGCGCTCAGTTAATCGCACCCTGATTGCTTGAGTGCACCGGTTTGTGCGCATCAATATATATGCTGATTATCGTGCATTAATGCATATCCATATGTTTGCCTGGCTCGGGCTGCTTGTGGGCAAATTCGGCATATTGCGCACAAGCCGATCTGTCTATATTGATCGATCATGCATAAAAAAATGGCCCGACGAGTCGGGCCATTTTTTCGTTCAGCTCGGCAGCCTGGGGCTGCCGAAACATTCAGGCCATGCGGCGAACCGCTTGGCCATTGCCCTTAGATGGGCTGAATGTTCGAAGCCTGACGACCCTTCGGGCCGTTGGTGACGCTGAAGCTGACTTTCTGGTTTTCTTGCAGGGTCTTGAAACCCTCGACGCGGATTTCCGAGAAATGCGCGAACAGGTCGTCGCCGCCTGCATCAGAAGCGATAAAGCCGAAGCCCTTGGCGTCGTTGAACCACTTTACGGTACCGGTTTCCATATTTATTCCTAGCCTTAATTGACAAAAGAGCTTTCGCTCGGGCACATGACGATCAAGGAAGGGACAACGTACACGCGAGTACCGCAAAGAAGCGCCCAATGAACAGCGCCCTCATCACTTGAAAATCTTGCCGATTGTTTGTACTTGAAATGCGCATATATCGTCAAGCGGAGATGGTCATCATTTGACCTGCGTCAGGGTTTGCGCGAGTCATTTATCCAGATGGCACCGAATCGGTGCCGGTCTGCACATTCATGCGTTGCCAGATGGTGCGCCGACATTTGCCAGACCAGAAAACGACACGCAAATCGGCTCATCCGTGGCGGTTTTCGGCCCTGGACGCGGGGATGACTACAATCACGCCAATCTTTCAAGGCTTTCCATGTTCAGTTATCGACACGCGTTCCACGCCGGCAACCACGCCGACGTGCTCAAACACCTCATCCTCATCCAGCTGCTGAGCTACCTCGGGCAGAAGGACACACCGTACTGGTACATCGACACCCACGCGGGCGCCGGTGTCTACGCCCTGGAGGGCGAGTGGGCAGGCAAGAATGCCGAGCACGAAGGCGGCATTGCACGCCTGTGGGAGCGGGACGACCTGCCGCCGGCTGTGGCCGAATACGTGGCCGAAGTCGCCGCCTGGAACGAAGACGGCGTGCTGCGCCACTATCCGGGCTCGCCGTTCATCGCTGGCCCGATGCTGCGCGATCGCGACTGCATGCGCCTGTTCGAAGCGCATCCGACCGAGATCACCGTCTTGCAGGACAACGTGCGCACGCTGGGCCGCCACTTGCAGCGCAAGACCATGTTCTATGACCGCGACGGCTTCTCGGGCCTGAAGGGTTTGCTGCCGCCGCCGACGCGCCGTGGCCTGGTGCTGATCGACCCGTCCTATGAAGACAAGCGCGACTACATCTACGTGATGCACACCATGCAGGAAGCCCTGGCGCGCTTTGCCACGGGTTGCTATGCCGTGTGGTATCCGCAGGTTGCCCGGCACGAGGCGCAGCAATTGCCTGGCAAGCTGATGCGCCTGGATGCCAAGTGGCTGCACGTCAGTCTGACCGTGCGCAAGCCTTCGGGCATCGGCCTGGGCCTGAACGGCAGCGGCATGTTCATCGTCAACCCGCCCTGGACGCTGGCCGAGACCCTGAAGACGGTGATGCCCTGGCTGACCGAGGCATTGGGCGAAGACGACGGCGCTACCTTTACGCTCGACACGCACGGAGTTTGACGATGGCCGAAGAAGAAAAAGTCCGCATTTCCAAGCTGATGTCCGAGCGCGGCCTGTGCTCGCGCCGCGAGGCTGACGCCTTCATCGAAGCCGGTTGGGTCTATCTGGATGGCGAGCGTGTCACGGAACTCGGCACCAAGGCCTTCCCGAGCCAGGAAGTGACGCTCAATCGCGCCGCCCAGGCCCAGCAGACCAACCGCGTGACCATCTTGTTGAACAAGCCGATCGGTTTCGTGTCGGGACAGCCCGAGCCGGGCTACGAGCCGGCGGTGTCCTTGATCAGCCAGGGCACCCGTTACCAGGGCGACCGCGTCAAGCAGCGCTTCCAGCACAGTCAGCTGAAGGGCTTGGCGCCCGCCGGCCGTCTTGACATCGATTCGCTTGGCTTGCTGGTGTTGACCCAGGACGGGCGGATCGCCAAGCAACTGATCGGCGAAGACTCCGAGGTCGACAAGGAATACCTGGTGCGCGTGACCGGCGAGATCGCGCCCGACGGCTTGAAGCGCTTGAACCACGGCCTGTCACTGGATGGCCAGGCGCTGCGTCCGGCCCAAGTCGAGTGGTTGAACGAAGAGCAGTTGCGCTTCGTCTTGCGCGAAGGCAAGAAGCGCCAGATCCGCCGCATGTGCGAAATGGTCGGCCTGCGTGTGGTGGGTTTGAAGCGTGTCCGTATTGGCGGCGTTCTGCTGGGCGACTTGCCCATCGGCCAATGGCGTTACTTGCGCGAAGACGAACGCTTCTGAGCGGAAGGCTTTGGCGGCTTGGCGCCGGGCGCCGGGCTTGCCACATCGGCGTTGGTCGTGATTTCAACCGCCACGTCGGCCTCGCGATAAGTCTGTTCCGGTGCCCGCTCGGGCACCAGGTTCGCCGCCTGGCGGGCCAGGAACAGGCGGTGCAGGGTGATCTTGCGCACCTCTGCCTTGCTCGCCTCGATGTGGCTGCGCAAGAGCTGTAAGGCCTCATCGGTACGCCGGCCGAAGATCGCATCCAGAATCAGTGCGTGTTCGTCGTAGGTCTTCTCGATGCGTGGCGCACGCGTGAAGTCCAGGCGACGGATGATGCGAATGCGCTCGGTCACGTCGCGGTGCACGCGCGACAACTCGGCATTGCCCACCGCTTCCACCAGCGAGATGTGAAAGGCCTCGTCGTGACTCGCGACCAGCAGGCCATCGCTCAGTCGATCGGCCACCGGCACCATCCACACGGCTTTCAATCCATCCAGTACCTGGCGCGCGAATGCCTGGCCTTCGGGCGCCGATTCGCACAGGCGCCGCACGGCTGCCGTTTCCAGAATGATGCGCAAGTCGTAGAAGTTCTCGAACTGCTCGAAGTCCAGCGGCAGCACTGACCAGCCAGTGCGGAAATGCACTTGCAGATAGCCTTCCTGCTGCAGCCGGAACAAGGCTTCGCGCACCGGCGTGCGGCTGATCTGCAGGCGCTCGGCGGTGCTGGTTTCCGAGAAGCGGTCCCCCGGCGCCAGGCGGAAGTCGAAAATTTCTTCCTTCAGCCGGGCATAGGCCGTGTCCGCCAGCGAGACGGTCGGCGAACGTGATTTGCGCGTAGTGGGGGGAAGGCGTGGCTGCATGGCGATCGCAGGATACCGGGTTTTCGTTTGGCGGAACAAGCAAACCAGTCCCCCGTGCCCGTATCGGGCAAGCCGCCCTCAGAAGTTGTGCTGTATGCCGACGCCAGCGGCACGGATGACGTCGTTGCCGACGCGATTGTTCGGGTCGCTGCGGTCGAGGAATGTGTACAGCTTGGTGCGTCTGCTCAGGTTATGCAGGTAGCCCACTTGAAATCGCCTGAGCTTGGCGTCGCGGTCTGTCTGCACGTCCTTGACCATGTAATTACCCACGATTTTTCCGTTGCTCACGTCCCAGGACGCGCCGATATAGTGGACGTCGGTGTTGCTCCTTGATGTCGGACCGGGGCGGGTGTTGTCTCGATTGAAGAGCGCCCACGCGCGAAACTTGCCGATTTCGTAAGATGCGACGGCCATCCACTTGTCTTCGACGTCGTTGATGAGTGCGCCGCCTCGTCTGTTGTTCTGGCCATAGCCGATGCCCAGACCCAGCGGTCCGCCGCCTTCTCCGTAGCTGAGCGACATATCTGCCTGCTTGTAGTCGCCTTCGTAGCGGATGGGCGTATTGGGAGCTTCGGGCAAGCCGTCGCCGTTGAGATAGTAGCCAGCACGAAAGACCAGATTGCTGAAGATCGGACTTGCATAGCCGACGGCGTTCGATACGCGCGTTCTGGCGTTGAGGATCGATGTGCCCACTGCCGTCGCGCCGGCGTCGTGTATGACGAATTCCGTATGTCGGGTCACCAGCGCATACAGCGGCGTGCGCGTCGGTGCCGCCGAGTCGAGACGGCCGGCCGCCACCACGCCAAAGTCGCCGGCCAAACCCACGTAGGAATTTCGCAAGGCAGGGGTCGAACCCGCGCCGGTATCCGAGGAAACGCCCATCTCGATACCGAAAAGCGCCCTCAGCCCACTGCCCAGGGTTTCCTCGCCGCGGAATCCCACACGAGAGGCGTTGCTGGTCATCTGCGTCAGCGAGTCCGAGCCCGTCTTGACGTTGTCGATGCTGGTGTCGACCCTGCCATAGATCGTTGCCGACGATTGTGCTGCAGCGCTGATCGGTAGTGCGACACACGCGGCAGGGACGATCACCTGCGCCAAGTACCGTTTCATTTTTTGTTCCTTGAGGTTTTGGTGGGCAAAGCAGTCCCTGCCGCCTTTGGATTACGCAAAGGCGGTGGGCGGTAAAGAAGCGGGAAAGGGGCTGTCAGCCGCTCGTCATGGCGGCGGGCAGCGGCACCAGGTCATGTGGGTCGGCCACGCATAGCGTGATGCTGGACGGGTGCGCCGACGACAGGTGCAAGGTGTTGAGCGCCACGCGTCTTTCGCGTGCATCGGCGGCGGATTCGCCGCTGTTGGGGTTGACGTCGTACTTGGGGAAGTTGCTGCTGGCGATGTCGAGCCGGATGCGGTGGCCTTGCTTGAACAGGTTGCTGGTCGCGAACGGTTCGATCGTGATCTCGTAGACCTCGTGCGCGTCGAGCAGGCTGGCCTTTTCCCAGGACGCATGGAAGCGGCAGCGGAAAATTCCGTCGGTCAGGTTCAGTGCGTAGCCGTTGGGGTAATCGGCGCTGGCGGGGTAGACATCGACCAGCTTGGCGGTGAAGTCGGTGTCGGGGCAGTCCGACGAGATGAACAGCTTGACGCTCACCGGGCCGAGGACAGCCAGATCCCGATCGAGCGGCTCGGTCTGGAACACCACGACGTCGTCGCGCGAGGCCAGGGGCAGGCCGGGGTCACGGACACCGAAAAAGCGAGGATCTTCGCGCTGGTCGAAACCACCGCCCGAAAACACCGGTTGGCCCGAGGTCAGCGAGCCGCCGATCGTCGGCACAGGGCGGCTGGGATCGGCCTGGTAGCGGATGCGTGCGTGCTCGATGCTGGGCGGTGTGCGAGTCAGTCCGCCGTCAGCGTGCAGGTAGTAGGCCGTGGGCTGCGCCTGCGGCACAGGCCAGGCGTCTGCCTGTATCCAGCTGCCGCCGTGGTCGAAGCGACCCTGGTCATCACGCCGGCCGCTGCCGCCCCCCATCAAAAAGAGGCGTGCTGCAGGATCTGCTGTCGTGCCCGCATCACGCCCTTGCAACCAGCGCTGGAACCAGCCCAGGCGAAAGCTCAGCCAATGCGGGGCGACGTTGCCATCGAAGCTGGCACCGGGGCCGAATTCCGCATCACCGCTGTGCGTGGTGTTGCGGTCGCCATGCAACCACGGGCCCATGATCAGGCGCACGGGCGAGTGCCGGCCGGCGCTCAGCGCTGCATGGTTCTCCAGGGTGCTTCGCACATAGGCGTCATACCAGCTCGACATCAGCACCACCGGGATGTCTGGAATGGCGTCGCGATAGCCTTCGGCGTAGATCCCCAGTTGACGCCAGGACGCATCGAAAGTATCGGCGCGCCATTGTTCGAAAAGATAGTTTTCGTACTCCGGCACGGCCGACAGCGGCGAGTGGCCGGGTCGCCACGGCATGCGTGAAAACCACTGGCGGATGTCCTGGGATTCGAGCGCCGCCAGCGCCACCGGATCTTGCTGCACGGCGGGGCTGAGTTTGGCCTGTTTGAAGGCCCACGTTGCCTGCTTGAGTTCGAAGGCGCCGGATTGTCGGATGCCGCATTGGTAGCCATTCGAAAAGCCGCCGGAGTCCAGCACCATGCACGCCAGGCCCGGCGGGTTCAGGCAGGCCAGCGCCAGCTGCGTGTGGGCGGCATAGGACAGCCCCATGGTGCCGATCTTGCCGTTGCACCACGGCTGCGCCAACACCCAGGCCAAGGTATCGAAGCCGTCAGGTCCTTCGGACAGGTACTTGGTGAAGTGCCCTTCGGAGCCATAGCGTCCGCGGCAGTCCTGGTACACCACGGCAAAACCCTGTTCGACGAAATAGCGGGCGACCTCCGGCCTGGGCACGCCCGCGCGGTCACCGATCTGCTCGGCGCGCGATATCTCGGACTTGCCATAGGGCGTGCGTTCCAGAATGACCGGCAGCGGTGCATCGTGTCCCGGACGGTAGCCCGCCGGCAGGTGCACGTCGGTGGCCAGGTGCACGCCGTCGCGCATGCATATCATCTGGTCCTGCAGCACATCGACGGTGGATGCGCGGTGCGTTGAAACATCGACCTGGGTCATTTCTTTTCCTGGATGTACAGCATGGACGTCCGTTCGAGCTTGTTCGCGCGGAGGGTGGTCCCGTCGCGGGCGGCCCAGAGCACGACCGGGAAATACAGGGGCACGATGCCGACGTCCTTGAACGCCAGCTCCGCAGCCTGGCGAAGCAAGGCAAGGCGGCGCTCGGTATCGAACTCCACGGCGGCCTGGGCCAGCAGGCGATCCATCTCGGGATTGGAGTAACGCGCGCGGTTGAAGGCGCCGGTGCCTGCAGTCTTGTCGTAGGTCGCCAATACGTTGGTCAGTCCGTTGGACGAATCTCCGGTGCTGTTTCCGTAGGAAAAGATGAACGCGCTGTATTGCTGCTTGCCGCTGGCGCCGGCGTAGACGTTGTAGGGCTGGGTGACCACACCGTTGATGCGCATGCCGGCGCGCGCCATCATCTGAGCCAGGGCTTGGGCCAGGTCGCTGTCACCCGCAAAGCGGTCGTTGGACGAATGAATGGTCAGCCCGAAGCCATTCGGATAGCCGGCCTCGGCCAGCAGGGCACGTGCGCCGGCCAGGTCGTAGGCGGGTGCGGGCAGCGTGGGCGTGTAGCCGCCCAGTCCTTCCGGCACCATCTGGCCGGCTGGCACGCCAGCGCCGCTCAGCAAGCGCGCAGTGATCGGTTCGCGCATGAACATCTTCGAGATTGCCTGGCGTACCCGCACATCCTTGAGCGGGTTGGTCTGCATGGGCTTGCCCTGGGCATCGGTGACGAAGGGGCTGACATCGCGCGCGGAATCCAGCGCCAGGTAGATCAAGCGCGCCGATGGGGAAGTGATGAGAGTGAAGCCCCGTTTGCCGTCCAGGTTCTTTGCATCGGTAGGCGGCACGCTGTCGATCAGGTCGACGGAGCCCGACAGCAGTGCCGAGATGCGCGCGGCATCATTGGAGATGTAGCGGATCAGGACGCGATCGAAGTCCGGCCGGCCGTCCCAGTAATACTCGTTGCGTTCCAGCTCCAGCGTGTCACCCGGCTGCCAGCGCGTGAACTTGTATGGACCGGTGCCGATGGTCGCGATGCCTGAATTGAAATCCTCAGACCGCTTTCCTTGCGCCGCATGGCGCGACAGGATATAGACCAGCCCGATCTGCTCCATCAGATCCGGTGTGGGCTCCTTGGTGCGGATGCGCAGGGTCAGCGGGTCTTTGACTTCGATGCTTGCAATGGCCCGTACTGCACCCGTGAAGGGGGCGGGGCTGTTTGGCACCTTGGGCGCGCGGTCCAGCGAGAACACCACGTCGTCAGCAGTGAAAGGCGAACCATCGTGGAAGCGGACACCTGGCCGCAGCCGGATCTCCCACAGCGTGGGTTCCAACACCTGCCAGGACAGCGCCAGGCCCGGCCGCGACTGCATGTTCTCGTCGCTGGAAACCAGGCGCTCGAAAATGTTCTCAGCCGCTGCCTGGTTGTTGCCGGTGCGCGAGAACAGCGGGTCCATCGAAGACGGCTCGCTCGAATGACCGATGGTGAGCAGTGGCCTTGCGCTTGCCACTGTCGAGGCCAGCATCGCCATCGCCAGGACGGCCTGCAGCGCACCACGGATCAGGGGGGAAGTGGGTGTCATGGGTGCATGGCTCCTGGGGGCGTGCTGGCGTGCTCTTCATCGAGCAGATGGCAGGCGGCCTGGTGATGAGCGCCGATTGCGCGCAGCAAGGGCTGCTCGGTTCTGCAGCGATCGATCGCCCGCGGGCAGCGCGGATGGAAATGGCAACCTGACGGTGGGTTCAAGGGCGACGGAATTTCGCCCTTGATGGCATGGAACTGCCGCTTCCGGTTGGAAAGGCGGGGAACTTCGTCCAGCAGCGCCTGTGTGTACGGATGACGAGGCACCTGGAACACCTCGGCGGTGGGCCCCGATTCGACGATGCGTCCCAGGTACATGATCATGGTGCGATCGCTGATGCGCTGGACCACCCCCAGGTCATGGCTGATGAACAGATACGTGAGTCCCAGTTCCTGGCGCAGGTCCATGAACAGGTTCAGGATTTGCGCCTGGATCGATACATCCAGCGCCGCGATCGATTCGTCGCAGATCAGGAACTTCGGCTTGACCGCCAAGGCTCGGCCGATCCCCACGCGCTGGCGTTGGCCGCCCGAGAACTGGTGCGGAAAGCGTTGGCGAAAGTCCGGGTCGAGTCCGACGCGGCGCATCACGTCGACCACGTAGTCGTCGATGTCGCGCCGGGCCACGATGCCGTTGGCGAGGGGCGCTTCGCCGATGATGTCGCGCACCCGCTTGCGCGGATTGAGCGAGGACATCGGGTCCTGGAAAATCATCTGCGTGGCCATGCGCTGGGCGTGCGCAGCCTGACCCGTCAAGCTGGCAAGGTCGCCGGCCGGGGTCTGAATCGTGCCGGTGCTGGCAGGGAGGATGCCGGCCATTACCCGACCCAGCGTCGACTTGCCACAGCCGGACTCGCCCACGAGGCCGACGACCTCACCTTGATGAATGGTGAGGTCGACGCGGTCGACCGCATGCACGGTATGTGATGCCACCTTGGCGCCCAGCAGCCCGGCCAGTCGTTCGGCGTAGTCGGGTCGCTTCACGAACAGGCGCGACACCTGCCTGGCCTGCATCAGGATCTGCGTGTTCACAGAAGGGCTCCTGTCTGGGGATGGAAGCAGCGGTAGCTGCGGTCACCCATCAGCTCGATAGGGGGCTGTTCGATGTGGCAACGCGCCGAGGCATGGCTGCAGCGCGGGCTGAACGCACAGCCGGGCGGCAGGGAAAGCGGCGAGGGCGCCATGCCGGGAATCTGGTAGAGCCGGTCGCCGGTGTGCGCATTGCTGGGCACCGAGCCGATCAGGCCGATGGTGTAGGGGTGGCGCGGGGCGTCAAGAATGTCGTCGGTGGTGCCGGACTCGACCACGCGTCCGGCATACATCACGCAGACGCGGTCGGCCAAACCTGCAACCACAGCCAGGTCGTGACTGACCCACACCATGGCTGTCCCGGTGTCGGCGCAGAGCTTCTGCATCTCGGCCAGGATCTGGGCCTGGATCGTCACGTCCAGCGCGGTGGTGGGTTCGTCGGCAATGATCAGGTCGGGCTTGTGCAGCATGGCGATGGCGATGGCCACGCGCTGGCGCATGCCGCCCGACAACTGGTGCGGATACGCTTTCATGCGCTCGGCGGGCGACGGAATGCCCACGGCTGCCAAGGTGTCGCGCGCCCGGTCCCAGGCCGCCTTGTGGCTGCAGCGCTCGTGGCTGCGCACGGTTTCCACCATCTGGGTCTCGATGCGGAACACGGGGTTCAGCGTCATCATCGGGTCCTGAAACACCATGGCGATGCGGTTGCCCCGCAATTGCCGCAGTGCTTCTTTGGACAGGGTCGCCAGATCGGTGCCTTTGAACAGGATCTGGCCGCCGTCGATGCTCCCGGGCGGGTCGATCAGGCCCAGGATGGAAAAGCCGGTGATCGATTTGCCTGAACCGGATTCACCGACCAGGCCCAGGATTTCGCCGGGATGCACGTCGAAGCTCACGTCGTCGACGGCCCGTACCAGGCCGGCGCGGGTGTGGAACCAGGTGCGCAGATTGCGCACGGAGAGCGTGGGGGTTGCGATCGAAGTCATGGAGCTTCCTATTTCTGCAGGCGCGGATTGAGCGCCTCGCGCACGCGATCGCCGACAATGTTCATGGTGAAGACCACGGCCAGCAGCAGCACGCCGGGGAACACGCTGATCCAGTACAGGCCTGCCATCATCTGTTGGTAGCCGTTGGCGATCAGCAGGCCCAGCGAGGGCTCGGTGACCGGCAGCCCGATGCCCAGGAAGCTCAGCGTTGCCTCGGCTGCGATGGCATTGGCGGTCTGGATCATCGCAATGACGATGACGGGTGGAATGCAGTTGGGCAGCAGTTGGGAGAACAGGGCGCGCCGGTGGCACAGGCCCAGGCACAACGCGGCTTCCATGTATTCCTTGCGGCGCTCGACCACGGCGGTGGCACGCACGGCACGGGCAAAGTAAGCCCATTGCACCAGCACCAGCGCGAGGATCACTTTGTCCAGGCCCTGGCCCAGGATGGCCAGGGTCATCAACGCCACGAGAATGGTCGGAAAGCCCAGCATCAAATCCACCAGCCGCATGATCAGCGCATCAATGCGACCGCCGAAGTAGGCGGCGGTCAGGCCCAGCACGGTGCCCACGGCCATCGCGAACAGGCCGCTGAGCACACCCACGCTCAAACTGGTGCGCAGGCCGTACATCATGGCCGACAGCATGTCGCGGCCCTGGGCGTCGGTGCCTGCCCAATAGATGTCGCCGTAGACGCCATGGCTGCCGGGCGGCATGCGGCCGTCGAGGATGGTGATGGCGGCCAGGTCGTACGGGTTTTGCGGTGCAATCCAGGGGGCCAGGATTGCCGCCATGCTCAGCATTAGAAATATGATGGCGGCGACGGTGGCAGGGCGGCTGTCGAGCACGCCGTAGACCGCTTGCCCGAAGGTGGTGTCGCGGCTCAGGCGCGGCTTTTTTTGAACGGGTGCGTTCATTCTGCGGCTCCCATGCGGACGCGGGGGTCGAGGACCGAGTAGATGATGTCCACCAGCAGATTCAGCACGATGAACATGGTGACGACGATCAGCAGGTAGGCCACCACCACCGGGCGGTCCAGCTTCATGATGCTGTCGATAATCAGCTTGCCGACACCGGGCCAGGCGAAGATGGTCTCGGTAACCGTGGCGAAGGCGATCAGCGAGCCGAACTCCATGCCCAGGACCGTCACGATCGGGATCATGATGTTCTTGAGCACGTGCATGCCGATCACGCGCGATTCGCGCAAACCTTTGGCGCGCGCGAATATCACGTAGTCCAGCGACATGGTTTCGCGTACACCGCTGCGCGTCAGGCGCACGATCAGCGCGATCTTGAACAACGCCAGGTTGAGCGCCGGCAGAATCAGGTGACGGATGCCGTCCCAGGACGTCAGGCTGGTATGCACGCCGAGTATGTCGCCCGTCGGGCCGCGTCCGGTGGAGGGCAGCCAGCCGAGCGTCACCGAGAAAATCAGCACCAGCATGATGCCCTGCCAGAAGTTGGGCAGGCTGAAGCCGAGGATCGAGCCGGTCATGATGCCGCGATCAAGGACGGAGTCCGGCTTCAGTCCGGCCACCAGGCCAAGCGGCAGCCCGACAACCAAGGCCAGCAGCAGGGCGACGATCGCCAATTCAAGCGTGGCGGGCAGGCGTTGCAGAATCAGCTGGATGGCAGGTTGGTTGAAGACAAAGGAGTTGCCCAGGTCACCATGCAGTGCCTTGCCCACGAAGGTCAGGTATTGCAGGTGGAGCGGCAGGTCCAGTCCCAGTGATTGAACGGCTTGGGCGATCTCGGCTTGCGATGCGTCGGCCGGAACCAGGATCTCGATCGGATCGCCGATGGCGTACACCCCGGTGAAGACGATCAGCGAAGTCAGTGCCAGGATCACGACGCTCTGGCACAGCCGGCGGATGATGAAAGCGGTCATGGCGTGTCGGGGCAGCCGTCATCGAGGCGGGGAAGCGCGAGCATCGTTGTCTCCTTGCCGGTCTTGGCCGGCGATATCTGATAGTGATGTCCGATCCGCGAATGGCAGAATCCGGACTGGCCCAATAATCCGGTGTTCGCGCGGGGTCGGCAATGCTATGCAGAGCCGGCATGCAGCTATGCGAATCACGACAGAGGTGCCGCCGATCCTTGTGCTTTACTCATCTCGCTTGCCAGGCACGCCATGAATTTCAAGCAGCTCGACGCGTTTCTCGCCTTCATGAATACCGGCTCGACGATCGAGGCCGCGCAGCGCCTGGGCACCTCACAGTCCGCGGTCAGTCGTCTGCTGAGTCAGTTCGAGGAAGACCTGGGTGTGCCGCTTTTCCTGCGTCGCAAGGGCCGGTTGCATCCAACCCACGAGGCGGACGTCCTGCTGCCGGACGTGCAGAACATGGTGTCGGGTGCTGCGTCCTTGCATCGCCACGTGAACCAGCTGCGGCTGGGTGGGCGGCGTCGGGCACTGCTGCGCGTGCAGGTGCCGAGCACGGTTGCGCAGACCATCATGGCCGGCGTGGCCGACGCGTTTCTCAACGACCACCCTGGCGTAGCGCTGGAGGTCCTGTCCGGGACCTATGAGAGTGGCGAAGTCGCGCTGCTGGGGCGCGAGGTCGACCTGGCCATGGTGCGCTCGCCAACGCTCAATACGGGCTTGTCGATGCTGCACGAAGTGGCGACCGAAGCGGTCTGCGTGATGCCGACCGGACACCCGCTTCTCGCACTCGAGACGGTGGCCAGTGGGGACTTGGTCGACGTGGATCTGGTCCTGCTGGGGCGCCAGCGTTCTTTGCGCCAGCAGATCGATCATGCTTTCCGACAGGCGCGGATGATGCCGCAGATTCGCGCCGAGGTGCATTCCGTCGAGATGGCCTGCCGTTTCGTGGCGCAGGGGCTGGGCGTATCGATCGTCAACGGCCTCTTCGCGTATTTATGCCGGGACATGGGCATCGACTGTCGGCCGTTCCGACCTCGCATCGAGTACTCCCTCGGGATGGCGACGCTGGCCGGTCAATCGCCTGAACCGCTCGTGGTCGAGCTCACCGCCCGGATTCTGGATGCGATGCGGCAACGCGCCGGCGGCAATGCCTTCACGGTGGTGGTGCCGACGCAGGGCGATCCCTTGCTTGCTGACAGACCTCAAGGTTGATCGCTGCCGAGCAGCATCCCACAACGGTGCGGAGGATGGCGACTCAGCGCCATGATGGTGCCTGGGATGCACCAAACCATGTCTCCTTCGAATGAGTGATGCCTGTCGATCGGCCGTCGCCTTGCGTTGCTCCGCCGGGTGAGCCTCGGGCAGTAACAAAACGGTACGGCATGGCACGGATTCTGCATTACGTCGGTTGTATACAAGACGGAATGCGAACATGCCCCACCCCGAATCTATCGCCCAGCGCCTGGCCCGCTTCAAGGAAGAAGCCGACCGCGCGCCTGCCAATATCTGGATCGACCGCAATGCGGTAGCCGCAGGCGCGGCAAGCGGTCCGCTGGCCGGCCTGCTCGCTGCCGTCAAGGACAACATCGACGTCGCGGGCTTCCCGACGACTGCCGCGTGCCCCAGCTTTGCGTATGCGCCGACGCGCTCGGCCACCGTGGTGGAACGCCTGCTTGCGGCGGGCGCAAGCGTGGTCGGCAAGACCAATCTCGACCAGTTCGCCTGCGGCCTGGTGGGGACACGTTCCCCCTACGGCCCGGTGTCCAACGCCTTCAAGCCCGAGTACGTCAGCGGCGGATCCAGTTCCGGTTCAGCGGTGGCCGTGGCGCTTGGCCTGGTGGATGTGTCCTATGGCACCGATACTGCCGGATCGGGACGGGTGCCAGCCGGCTTGAACAACATCGTCGGCCTCAAGCCCTCGCGTGGCCTGATGAGCACGCGTGGTGTGGTGCCGGCCAGCCAGCACATCGACTGCGTGTCGATCTTTGCGCGCACCGTGCCGCAGGCCGTCGAGGTCTTGATGGCCGTGGCCGGTCACGATGCCGAGTGCCCGTATTCGCGTCACCTGCCGCTCGATCCGGCGGCGATGCCCGAGCTGTTCCGCTTCGGTCTGCCGAATGCCGATCAGCTTGAATTCTTCGGCGACGAGCTTGCCCGCCACGCCTTCGATGCTGCGGTGACCGCGCTGGAAGGTCTGTCTGGCAGCGCATCACGCATCGACTACGCGCCGATGCTGGAAGCCGCCACCGCCTTGTACGAGGACGTGTGGGTGGCCGACCGCTACGCGGCGATCCGTGAATTCTTCGATACCCACCCGGACGAGATCGATCCGACGGTGCGCACCATCATCGGCGCGGGCCAGAAGTACGTGGCCGCCGATGTCTTCACCGCCATGGGCCGCATGGGCTTGCTGCGCCAATACGCCGACAGCCTGTGGAAGGACATCGACGTGCTGGTGGTGCCGACCGCACCGACCGCCCACACCATTGCTGCGGTGCAGGCCGACCCGATCGTGCGCAATCGCGAGCTGGGCTACTACACCAATTTCGTGAACCTGCTGGACCTGTCGGCGATTGCGGTGCCGGCGTCGATGCGCCCTGACGGACTGCCCTTCGGCATCACGCTGATCGGCCCGGCCGGCAGCGAGCTGCGTCTGGCCGATCTGGCGCAGCGCTTCCATCAGCAGACCGGTTTGACGCTCGGTGCAACCGGCGAAGCTCTGCCTGCCGCCAAACCGATTCCGCGTGTCCCCGGCAGCACGGTCAAGGTTGCCGTGGTCGGTGCGCACCTGGCTGGCCTGCCGCTCAACAGTCAATTGCTGGAACGCGGTGCGCGCCTGGTGTCGACCGTGAAGACCGCGCCGCATTATCGCTTCTATGCACTGGCCGGCACGGTGCCGCCCAAGCCTGGTCTGTTGCGCGTGGCCCAGGACGGCGCCGCGATCGAAGCCGAGATCTGGGAGATGCCCATGACGGCCTACGGCTCCTTCGTGGCCGGCATTCCGGGCCCGCTGGGCATCGGCAGCATCGAACTGGAAGACGGCTCGCGCGTGCAGGGATTCCTGTGCGAAGCCTCGGCCTTGGAAGGCGCCGAGGACATCAGCAAGTTCGGCGGCTGGCGCGCGTATCTGGGTCGAGCAAAAAGCGCCGCATGAGGATTTGCGCGGCCGCTGCCGCGCGCAAGGCAGTGCCCGTCCGAGCAGTATCGGCAGCGTGAACGTACTTGAAGTCATCAGCAGTGAAACCGCACGGTCGACAAGGCGTCGGCCGGCATCCGAAACGAAGGAGTGGGGCAATGGATCGCAGAACAGTCATCAAGCAATTCGCAGCGACGGCCGGTGCGCTGGCCGCCGGTGGAGTGTCTCCCCTGGCGCTGGCGCAGGGATCGGGTCCGATCAAGGTCGGCATCCTGCACTCGCTGTCCGGCACCATGGCCATCTCGGAGACGTCGCTGAAAGACGTGGCGCTGATGACCATCGAGGAAATCAACGCCAAGGGCGGCGTGATGGGCCGCAAGCTTGAACCGGTGGTGGTCGACCCGGCATCGAACTGGCCGCTGTTTGCCGAGAAGGCCCGCGGCCTGATCGCGCAGGACAAGGTCTCGGTAGTGTTCGGCTGCTGGACCTCGGTATCGCGCAAGTCGGTGCTGCCGGTCTTCAAGGAATTGAACAGCTTGCTGTTCTATCCCGTGCAGTACGAAGGCGAGGAACTGGAAAAGAACGTGTTCTACACGGGTGCCGCGCCCAATCAGCAAGCCATCCCGGCCGTGGAATACCTGATGAGCAAGGACGGTGGCGGCGCCAAGCGCTTCGTGCTGCTGGGCACCGACTACGTGTACCCGCGCACCACCAACAAGATCCTGCGCGCCTTCCTGCACAGCAAGGGTGTGAAGGATTCGGACATCGACGAGGTCTACACCCCGTTCGGCCACGCCGACTACCAGACCATCGTGGCCAACATCAAGAAGTTCGCTGCCGGTGGCAAGACGGCCGTGGTGTCGACCATCAATGGTGACTCCAACGTGCCCTTCTACAAGGAACTGGGCAACGCCGGCCTGAAGGCAACCGATGTGCCGGTGGTGGCGTTCTCGGTGGGCGAAGAAGAACTGCGCGGCGTGGACACCAAGCCGCTGGTCGGTCACCTGGCGGCCTGGAACTACTTCCAGTCGATCAAGAACGCCAACAACGCTGCCTTCATCGCCAAGTGGCGCGCCTATGCCAAGGCCAAGAACCTGCCGAACGCCGCGACCGTCGTGACCAACGATCCGATGGAAGCCACCTACATCGGCATCCACATGTGGAAGCAGGCCGTCGAAGCGGCCAAGACCACCGACGTCGAGAAGGTCATCGCGGCGATGGGTGGCCAGACCTTCGATGCGCCTTGCGGCTTCAAGGTCACGATGGACAAGACCAACCATCACCTGCACAAGCCCGTGTTCATCGGCGAGATCAAGGCCGACGGCCAGTTCAACGTGGTGTGGAAGACCAAGGGTCCGGTGCGTGCGCAGCCCTGGAGCCCGTTCATCGCGGGCAACGAAGACAAGCAAAAGATCTAAGCACTCAGCTACCCGTTCAGGCGACCCATGCATTTTCTGTTTTCCTTGATACGACTGCTCGCACGGCTGATGGCTGTCGTGTCGGATGCATGGCGTCGCCAGGTTTCCTCGGCCTCGGGCGTCTTGCGCCCGATCGCCGGGCTGGTGCTGGCGTGCGCGCTGCTGGCCGTCGTGCCGCAGCACGCGCATGCTGCGACCGCCACCCCGATTCCCCAAACCTTGTTGGCGCCCCTGGCCGCCGACGATACCGACGAACGCCTGGCCGGCATTGCCGCGCTCGGCGAACTGGCAAGTCCTGCCGCCGCTGCCGTGCTGGATGCGCTGGGCAGCGACCGGCTGTTTGCGACCGAGTCCGGCCGCATCCTGATTCAAGACGCGCAAGGCGCTGTGTCCGACCCCGAGACGGGCGAGACCCTGGCGCTGCCGGAGGATGCATCGAGCATATCCATCAACAACCGCCTGCGTGTCGGGATTGCCAACGCGCTGGCCGCGCAGCAGATATTGACGGGCGACGTGCCCACCCGCCTGGCCGCCGTGCGCAGCCTGCAGCGTGACGTCGACCCCGAGCGCGCGCCGCTCTTGCGCAAGGCGCTGGAACAGGAAAAAGATCCGCAGATCATCGCGCTGTTGCGCCTGGCCCTGGCCAACATCGATCTGGTCAGTGAAGACTCTGCCACGCGTTTGAGCGCAGCCCAGGCTCTGGCGAACGCGACTGATGCCGGTGTGAAGACTGTGCTGGCCGCGCGCCTGGTCAAGGAAGCCGACGGCAGCTACGTGGAACCGGATGCGTCGGTGCGTGCCGCCGTGCGCATTGCGCTGCATCGTCTGGACATTCATCTGTCGCGCATCGAGTGGCTGGGCAACCTGTTTTACGGCGCGAGCCTGGGCAGCGTGCTGCTGCTGGCGGCGCTGGGCCTGGCGATCACCTTTGGGCTGATGGGCATCATCAACATGGCGCATGGCGAGCTGCTGATGATCGGCGCCTATGCGACCTACGTCGTGCAATACCTGTTCCGCCAGTTCGCCCCCGGCTTCACCGACTGGTATCTGCTGGCCGCCTTGCCGGTGGCGTTTGCGGCGTCGGCGCTGGTCGGCATGGCCCTGGAACGCAGCGTGATCCGCTGGTTGTACGGTCGTCCGCTGGAAACGCTGCTGGCTACCTGGGGCATCAGCCTGATCCTGATGCAAGGCGTGCGCAGCCTGTTCGGCGCGCAGAACGTCGAGGTCGGCAATCCGTCGTGGATGAGCGGCAGCATGGTGGTCCTCGACGGCCTGGTGCTGCCCTACAACCGGCTGGTCATCATCGGTTTCTCGCTGGCAGTCGTCGTGCTGGTGTGGGTGCTGCTCAATCGCACACGGCTGGGTCTGTTCGTGCGTGCGGTCACGCAGAACCGTCGCATGGCGTCTTGCGTGGGCGTGCCCACCGGGCGCGTCGACATGCTGACCTTCGGCCTGGGTTCCGGCATTGCCGGGTTGGGTGGGGTGGCGCTTTCACAGCTGGGCAATGTCGGTCCCGACCTGGGCCAGGCCTACATCGTCGATTCCTTCATGGTGGTGGTGCTGGGCGGGGTGGGGCAGTTAGCCGGCACCGTGATCGCCGCCATCGGCCTGGGCGAAATCAATAAATTCCTTGAGCCCTATTCGGGCGCCGTGATGGCCAAGATCACCATCCTGGTGCTGATCGTCTTGTTCATCCAGAAGCGCCCGCAAGGTTTGTTCGCCCTCAAGGGCCGGAGCGTCGAATGAGCAGTCCCACGCATGATCCGGCCGTGCTGGCCGCCATTCCTGTACGGCCATCGCGCGAATCGTTTGCGCCGCCGCGTGCCAGGCTGTTCCCGCCGATCGTGTGGGCCGGGGTGTTGGTCGTCGCCGCATTGCTGGCGGTGTTGCCGCTGCTGAACCTGGTGTTCCCGGCCGGGCATGCACTGCATATCTCGGCCTTCACCATTGCCTTGCTGGGCAAGTTCATGTGCTACGCGATTGCCGCGCTGGCGCTCGATCTGGTCTGGGGCTACACCGGCATTCTGTCGCTGGGACATGGCTTGTTCTTCGCGCTTGGCGGCTATGCGCATGGCATGTACCTGATGCGTGCCACGGCTGCCGCGCAGGGTGCCGATCGCCTGCCCGACTTCATGAACTTCCTGGACTGGAAAGCCTACCCCTGGTTCTGGTCCTTCACCGATCACTTCCCCTACGCGATGCTGCTGGTGGTGTTGGCGCCGGGTCTGCTGGCCCTGGTGTTCGGCTTCTTTGCCTTCCGCTCGCGCATCAAAGGCGTGTACTTCTCGATCATCACGCAGGCGCTGACCTTTGCCGCCATGTTGCTGTTCTTCCGCAACGAAACCGGTTTCGGCGGCAATAACGGCTTTACCGACTTCCGCGAGATTCTGGGTTTCTCCATCACCGCCCCGGGCACCAAGGCGGCGCTGTATCTGCTGACGCTGGCCATCTTGCTGGGCGCGCTGGTGTTCGCGCGCGGCCTGACGCAATCCAAACTGGGCCGCGTGCTGACCGGCATCCGCGACGGCGAGACGCGGCTGATGTTCGTCGGCTACGACCCGCACTGGTTCAAGCTCTTCATCTGGACGGTCTCGGCTGTGTTGTGCGGCATTGCGGGCGCCTTGTACGTGCCCCAGGTCGGCATCATCAACCCCGGCGAAATGTCGCCCGCCAATTCCATCGAGATGGTGATCTGGGTAGCCACCGGCGGCCGTGGCACCTTGATCGGGCCGATCATCGGCGCCGGTGTGGTCAATGGCTTGAAGACCTGGTTCACGGGCGTGTTCCCCGAATTCTGGCTGTATGCGCTTGGCCTGATCTTCGTGCTGGTGACGCTGTTCCTGCCGCGCGGCATTGTCGGCCTGGTGCTGATGCTGCGCGAGCGCCTTCAGGCGCGGAGGGCCGCGTGATGATCGATCAACGCAGACAATGCATGCCTGCCCAAGCGCTTGCTGACGACGCGAATACCGGCGGCTCGGGCGGATCGTCGAGCTACAGCCGTCATCGTCCCGAAGGCGTCGATACCGCCCACGGCGTGATCCTCTATCTGGAAGACATAACCGTCAGCTTCGACGGCTTCCGTGCCCTGAACGCACTGACGCTGGACATCGGCGTTGGCGAACTGCGCTGCATCATCGGCCCCAACGGCGCGGGCAAGACCACGATGATGGACGTGATCACTGGCAAGACCCGACCCAGCTCCGGTACTGCATTTTTCGGCCAGAGCATCGACTTGTCGCGCATGTCGGAAACCGCGATTGCGCACGCCGGCATCGGCCGCAAGTTCCAGCGCCCCACGGTGTTCGAACAGCACACGGTGTTCGAGAACCTGGAACTGGCGATGAAGGCCGACAAGCGCGTGCGCCGCACCTTGCGCGCGCGCCTGACGGGTGAGCAGATCGACACCATTGGCGAACGCCTGCAATTGATCCGCTTGCTGGGCGAGGCGCATCGCCCTGCGGGCCTGTTGTCGCACGGCCAGAAGCAGTGGCTGGAGATCGGCATGTTGCTGATGCAGGAACCGCAGCTCTTGCTGCTGGATGAACCGGTGGCCGGCATGACCGACGCCGAGACCGAGCGCACCGCAGAACTGTTGAACGAGCTGCGCGGCAAACATTCCCTGATGGTGGTCGAGCACGACATGGACTTCGTGTCGGCGATTGCGCGCGACGGCAAGGTCACGGTGCTGCACGAGGGTTCGGTGCTGGCCGAGGGAACCATGGACGCGGTGCAGTCCGACCCGCGCGTCGTCGAAGTCTACCTGGGTCGATAAACCATGCTCCAAGTCCAGCAAGTCAACCAATACTACGGCGGCAGCCACACGCTGCGCGGTGTGTCGATGTCGGTGCAGATCGGCCAGTGCACGGCGCTGCTGGGGCGCAATGGCGTGGGCAAGACCACGTTGCTGAAGTGCCTGATGGGCGTGTTGCCCGTGGCCTCTGGCCAGGTGTCGCTCGCCGGCCAGGACATCACCAAGATGGCCTCGCACAAGCGCGCTGCACTGGGCATGGCCTATGTGCCGCAAGGCCGCGAGATCTTCGCCCGGCTGACCGTCGAAGAGAACATCTTGATGGGCATGGCGACCAAGCCTGCGCGGGACGCACGCCGCATCAAGGGCGAGATCTACGAGCTGTTCCCGGTCCTGAAAACCATGCTGTCGCGTCGCGGCGGCGACTTGTCGGGCGGGCAGCAACAGCAGTTGGCGATTGCGCGCGCGCTGGTGGCCGAGCCGCGCCTGATCATCCTGGACGAGCCGACCGAAGGCATTCAGCCCTCGATCATCAAGGACATCGGCCGCGTGATTCGCCTGCTGCGCGAGCGCGGCGACATCGCCATTTTGCTGTGCGAGCAGTACTTCGATTTTGCCCACGAGCTGGCTGACCGTTTTGTCGTGATGTCGCGCGGCGAGGTGGTGGCCGAGGGCGAGCACGCCGACATGAACAGCGAGACCGTGCGCCGGCATCTGTCGGTGTGATGCCGCATGTGCTGCGTCGTCGAACGCAGCTGCGTGGGCCGATGTGGCGCTGCTCGCTGGACTGCTGATTTTCTCTACCGGACGGCCTGACGTTCTCCGCCGTTTCTCGTTCCACTTCTTCTTATTGCGAAGCCTGCCATGTTCACCAAAGTCCTGATCGCCAACCGCGGCGAAATCGCCTGCCGCGTGCTGCGCACACTCAAGAAGCTGGGCATTGCGTCCGTCGCGGTGTATTCCGAAGCGGACGCCACCAGCGCCCATGTGCTGCAGGCCGATGAAGCCGTATGCATCGGGCCGGCGCCGGCGGCTGAAAGCTATCTGGCGACCGACAAGATCCTGGACGCTGCCATCGCCACCGGCGCGCAGGCCATCCACCCGGGCTATGGCTTCCTGTCCGAGAACGCCGATTTCGCCGAGGCTTGCGAGGCGCGTGGCATTGCGTTCATCGGCCCCACGCCCACGCAGATGCGCGAGTTCGGCCTGAAGCACACGGCACGCAAGCTGGCGCTGGACAATGCGCTGCCCCTGCTGCCCGGCAGCGGGCTGCTGGCCGACCTGGAAGAAGCCAAGCGCGAATCGCTGCGGGTGGGTTACCCGGTGATGCTGAAGAGCACGGCCGGCGGTGGCGGCATCGGCATGTCCTTGTGCGCAGACGAAGCTGCGCTGTCGGCAGCCTATGAATCGGTCAGCCGCCTGGGCAAGAGCTTCTTCAAGAACGGCGGCATGTACGTCGAGAAGTACGTGACCAAAGCCCGTCACCTGGAAGTGCAGCTGTTCGGTGATGGCAAGGGCACGGTCGCTGCACTTGGCGTGCGCGAGTGCTCGGTGCAGCGCCGCAACCAGAAGGTGATCGAGGAAACCCCGGCGCCGCGTATCTCTGACGAACTCACGGCCGAGCTGTCGGCTGCGGCGGTGAAGCTGGGCCAAGCCGTGCGTTACCGCTCGGCCGGCACCGTGGAGTTCGTCTACGACGACGATGCCGAGCAGTTCTATTTCCTGGAAGTGAACACGCGCCTGCAGGTCGAACACGGCGTGACCGAATCCGTCACCGGGCTGGACCTGGTGGAATGGATGTTGCGCCAGGCAGCCGATGAAACCTTGCCGCTGGCGGGCTATCAGTTCACGCCGCAAGGCCACTCGATTCAAGTGCGGGTGTATGCCGAAGATCCGGGCCGCAACTTCCAGCCCAGCCCCGGTGTACTCACCGGTTTCTCGGTGCCTGACGACGTGCGTTGCGACACCTGGGTGTCGCAGGGCACCGAAGTCAGCGCCTTCTACGATCCGCTGATCGCCAAGCTGATCGTGCATGCCGACACACGCGAAGCGGCGGTGGAAAAGATGGCCGAGGTGCTGACCAAGACCCGCATCCACGGCATCCGCTGCAACCGCCAATACCTGCAGCAGATCGTGGAAAGCGAAGCCTTCCGCACCGCCCACGTGTTCACGCGTTTCCTGGACAGCTTCGACTACCGGCCCACCACCATGTCGGTGATCGAGCCGGGTACCTACAGCTCGGTGCAGGACTATCCGGGCCGCCATGGCTACTGGGACATCGGCGTGCCGCCCTCGGGTCCGATGGACGATCTGGGCATGCGCCTGGCCAACCGCATCGTCGGCAACCCGGAAGGCTATGCCGCATTGGAATTCACGGTGCAAGGCCCGACCTTGCGCTTCGACTTCGACACCACGATTGCGCTGACGGGCGCGACCATGCCGGCCGAGGTCGATGGCGTGGCCGTGCCGTTCTGGACCGCCGTCGACGTGAAGGCGGGCAGCACGTTGACACTCGGTGCGGCAAGCGGCACTGGCTGCCGTGCCTACCTGGCCGTGCAGCGCGGCTTCGATGTGCCGGAATATCTGGGCAGCAAGTCGACCTTCTCGCTGGGCCAGTTCGGCGGCCATGCGGGGCGTCCGCTGCGCAGCGGCGACGTGCTGGAAGTAATGGACGATGCCGAGCGGGATCATGTGCTCGACGCCGCCATGTATGAGGGCCTGGCCGAGGAGCTGATCCCCGCCTACCCGAACCAGTGGCAGATCGGCGTGCTGTACGGCCCGCATGGCGCCCCGGACTTCTTCACGGCGGAAGCCATCGAGATGTTCTTCACCTCCGACTGGGAAGTGCACTACAACTCGAACCGCCTGGGCATCCGCCTGAACGGCCCCAAACCCACCTGGGCGCGTGCCGATGGTGGCGAAGCCGGCTTGCATCCGTCGAACGTGCACGACTGCATGTATGCAGTGGGCAGCATCAACTTCAGCGGCGACATGCCGATCATCCTGACGCTCGATGGCCCGAGTCTGGGTGGCTTTGTTTGCGCCGCCACCATCGTGCGCGCCGAAATGTGGAAGGTCGGTCAGATCAAGCCGGGCGACACGGTGCGCTTCGTGCGCTTCAGCGAAGCCCAGGCCTTGGAAGACGAGTTGTCTCAGATCGCGCTGGTAGAGGCGCGTGCCGGCAAACCGGTGCTGGTCGCCTTGCCGCCCAGCGACGCCGAAGCACTGGCCACGCCCGCCATCATCCATGAGATTGCGCACACCGACACTCAGACTGGCGTGGTCTACCGCCGTGCGGGCGACAAGTACATCCTGATCGAGTACGGCCCGGCCATCCTCGACCTGAACCTGCGCTTCCGCGTGCACGCCTTGATGGAGTGGCTCAAGGCCAATCACGTCGACGGCCTGCAGGAGCTGTCGCCGGGCGTGCGCTCGCTGCAGATCCACTACGAGAGCCGCACGTTGCCGCTTGCCCAGCTGATGGACATGCTGCTGCGCGCAGAAAAGGAATTGCCGCCGGAAGAATCGATCACGGTGAAGAGCCGCATTGTTCACCTGCCGATGGCCTTCGAGGACAGCTCGGTGCTGGAAGCGGTCGCCAAGTACATGCAGTCGGTGCGCAAGACCGCCCCGTACCTGCCCTCGAACGTGGAGTTCATGCGCCGCATCAATGGCCTGGACAGCATCGAGCAGGTGCGCGACATCATCTTCCAGACCAGCTACATGGTGCTGGGCCTGGGTGACGTGTACCTGGGCGCACCGTGCGCCGTGCCGGTGGACCCGCGCCACCGCCTGCTGACGTCCAAGTACAACCCGGCGCGCACCTTCACGCCGGAAGGCGCGGTGGGCATCGGCGGGGTGTACATGTGCATTTACGGCATGGATTCGCCCGGTGGATATCAGTTGGTCGGCCGCACCGTACCCATCTGGAACAAGTTCCTGAAGAACCCCGACTTCGCACCGGGCGAGCCGTGGCTGCTGCGCTTCTTCGACCAGGTGCGGTACTACCCCGTCAGCGAAGCGGAACTCACCGAATACCGGGCGGCTTTCCGCGAGGGCACGGTGCGTTTGAACATCACCGAAGAAGATTTCAACCTGGGTGACTACAACCGCTTCCTGGCGTCCATCGATACGGAACTGAAGGAATTCAAGGCCAAGCAGCAGGCGGCCTTTGATACTGAGCGGGTCCTGTGGGACAACGAGCGTGCCGAGGAAGAAGCGGCGGCGGCTGCCATGGGCAACATGGCTGGCAATGGTGGCGGGGCGACGGATGAAGATTCGCCCCTGGTCAACGGACAGTCTGCACTGCACGCCGACATCCCGGGCAACATCTGGCGCCTGCTGGCCGAACCCGGCATGAAGGTGGAGGCGGGCGCGCAACTGGCGGTGATCGAGTCGATGAAGATGGAATTCTCGGTGACAGCCAAGCGTGCCGGTACGGTCAGCAAGATCCTGTGCCAGCCTGGCCAGCAGGTGAAGTCGGGGCAGCGATTGTTCGTGATCGATGCCTGATTGATGCCTGAGCCGAAGACCGCCTCGGTGGGGGCCGCAGCTACAGGTCGGCACCCCATTGATCCAGGCGCCTTACCGTCTTGGCGGGCATGGAGATGCATACCTTCCGAGCCCGCTGCCTGACCAATTCTGACATTGCAGCCCCGCTGTGCAGCCATGCATGCCGGGGCTGTTTTTTATCGGGATTTTCCGTGTGGCGACGGCCGCAACATTGCATTTCTCATCTGTCTGGATGAACTCGGCCGACATAGAATGGGCCATCTTTGACTCGCCCCTGCGGTGCAGCCTGCATGCTGCTCGACGTTCGTACCTTATATGTCGCCACCGCCGCAGTTGCCCTGGCCTTGGGCATGGTGCAGCTGCTTGCGTGCGTCACGCAGCGTTTCCCGTCCTGGGTTGCGTGGTGGGGCGGCAGCAACTTGCTGCTCGGCCTGGGCATCCTGTTGCTGTCGCAGCGCGGCGTGGCGCCAGACTGGGTATCCATTCCGCTGTCGAACCTGTTGATGGCCGTCGGTTACGGGCTGCTGCTGGTTGGCATGCGTCGCTTCGTCGCCCGCCCGGTGTATTGGCCGCTGCATGTCGCCATGGCCGTGCTCATGCTGGGCTTGGTCACGCTGGTCTGGCCGATGACCGTGGACTTCCGCGAACGTGCCGCCCTGATTTCCGGTCTGGCCTGTGTGTGCGACCTGTGGATTTCGATCGATGCGATGCGGGCGGCCAAGCGCGAACGCCTCTTGTCGGCCCGGGTGGTCGGCGGCCTGTTTGCGCTTACCTCGCTCTTGTTCGGCTTCCGGCTGCTGACCATGGTCGGCGACCTGCACGGCTACCGCGATTGGTTTCCCATGGATTCGCCCAGTTTGATGATGGGCTTGATGGCGGTGATGCTGCTGCCCGTGCGCAACATGGCGCTGGTCTTGATGGCCACCGAGCGCTATCGCAACGACTGGCGCCTGCGCGCCTTCCGCGACCCGTTGACCAGTGTGCCCAACCGCGCCGGCATTCGGGCGGCGTTCGATGCCATGGAGACGCAGACCGCGGGCATGTCCTTGCTGATGATCGACCTGGACCATTTCAAGGACGTCAACGACGCTCTGGGCCACGAGGCGGGAGATCGCGTATTGCTGGGCTTCGTGGCAATTGCGCGCGCCAACCTGCGTTACACCGACGTGCTGGGCCGGTACGGCGGGGATGAGTTCGTGGTGTTGTTGCCGGAGACCTCGCGGGCCGAAGCACAGGCGCTCGCAGAACGTGTGCGCCATGCGTTTGTCGAGGGCATGCATGGCGCCAGTCTGACGCTTACGCCAACCTTGAGCATCGGCATCAGCGGTGGCGAAGGCAAGTCGGTCAAGCTCGACACGCTGCTGTCCGAGGCCGACCAAGGTCTTTACCTGGCCAAGCGCGAAGGTCGAAACCGTTTGCGCGCGGTGGCCTGAACGCAAAAATGGCACCCGAGGGCGCCATTTTTGTTGCCGCGGACCGAAGCCCGCAGCCAATCAAGCATCGATCGGACTCGCGCCGATCAGATGCCCATCATCTTGAATACCGCCGGCATGGTCAGCACGGCGGTGTAGTAGCCCATGAACTGCACGCCGGTGCCAAACCCGAATATGCGGTTCAGCAGACCACCCACTAGACCGACCGTCAGCACCACCAGGAAGCCCAGCACGCCGCCTTCCCAGACGCTGATCACGAGGATCAGGCCGACGAAGGTCGCGATGATGGCTTCGTGGCTGAGCTTCTTCGACACGAACGACGCCGCCCGGTGCGCGAAGTTCATCGCGAACGGATACGACACCAGTGCAGCCAGCGCCACGGCCAACAGGCCATACCAGAGGAACTCCCAGTGCGACAGCAGGTTGTGCAGGTTGTTGACCTGACCGGTCGCTGCGTCCACCGTGAAACGCGGCGGGGCGTTGAACAGCGGTGCGGCCGGACCGGCAGCCACCGGGCTGAGCGGCAGGCCGAAGGCGATCAGCGGGATCAGGGCTTCGGCGATGTAGGTCGCCTCGGTCACGCCGTTACGCGCAGCCAGCACCGTGGTCATGCGGTGATACGCATGCTTGATGCGCGCACCGACCACTTCGCCCATCAGCACGGTCATCGCAACCGGGCTGAACACGAAGGTGGCGCTGGAGACCGTTGCCGTCGCAATGGTCCAGGCGGTCTGCTTGCGGTCGAGCACCTTCAGCGGGTTGGGGAAGTAACCCTTCCAGCCCTTGATGTCCGGCGCCAGCGAGAAGCGGCGCGGTTCGCTGCGCATCATGCGTTTCTTTTCCAGCGGCGAAATGCTGGCGAACAGGTCGGCAACCAGGGGACCAATGGCGATGCCCAGGAAGTAGCTGATGCCGAGCTTCACGCCGAAGCGGCCGGTGCCGGCCTGCAGGGCGATGATCAGCGCCACGAAGGGCACCAGCAGCATGACGGACGACCAGCGTCCCGGCGAGAACCAGGCGATGAACAAGGCGGCAGCCAGGAACACCCACGGTGCCGAGGCAACGATGGATTCGCGGAACGGCGCCAGCAGTACGGCGAACAGCACCGACACCGGCACGGCGACGAAGGCCGCGATGATGGCGCCCGAGATCATCTTGCGCAGCGCGACGTGCGGCACGCCGAGGTTGCGCATGCGCGTGGCGTCCTGCATCAGCGGCACGGCCAGCGTGTCGCCGGGGATGCCCAGCAGCGCCGTCGGGATCGCGTGCGTCATGTGCTTGGCGACCGCACCGGCGAGGAAGAAAGTGAAGACGCCTGCAGGCGGCACACCCATCAACACCACGATCAGGGTAAGCGGGGCGAGGGTGGTGGTTTCGTCGGTACCTGAGACGAGGCCGATGCCGGCGAACACGATGGCGCCCAGCAGGCCCATCCCGAACGCGACAAGAATATCCGGCAGCAAGGATTCCATGATGGTTTCCGGATCAGTGTGCGGCGGCGGCACGGCGCCCCGCGACAGGGGTGGAGGGAGACGCATCGGCCAGGGCCGCGCGCCTTTCATGTTCGGCGAAGGTGTCGTACAGACCCACGTCCTTGAGCTCGGCGATCACCGCAGGCGGCAGGTCGGCCAGACGGCCCAGGCCACCGGTCTCGGTCGCCAGCTCGTTCATGGCAGATTCGCGCCAGCTGGGGTCTTCGCCTTCTTCGACGATGACGCGCTTCGGCGCGAAGAGCTTGGCGCAGATGATGCCGGCCACGAGGCAGCCGGCCAGGCCCACCAGCATCGCGTAGGAAGCGGCCATGGCCTGGTTCTCGACCACCTGGCGCAGCAGCACGCGCGCAATCAGGAAGCCTGCCAGCGCGATGACGGCACCGATTGCAATCGACCAGGCGAGGTGCCTGCGATCGACGGTATCGCCCCATATCTCCATCAGTTGGCCATGTTCTTTCATGGAATCTCCTTGTGCGGGCATTGTCGTGGGTGGTGCCGCGCCGGATGCCCTCCGTGCGCGACAGCGAAAAACGATGCCTGAGAGAAACGCCCCGGTCGACGTGCCCCGGGGCGATGACCTCTTTACGCGGGCTTGCGTTCGGCCAGCAGTTGCTGCGCCACTTCCACGCGCACGTCCTTGGCAGCGACCATCTGGCGCACCACCCAGTCCACGTCGTCACCGGTGGCGCCGGCCACCAGCGCGATGTTGCGGGCATGCAGGGCCATGTGGCCACGCTGGATGCCTTCGGTCGCCAGCGCACGCAGGGCGCCCATGTTCTGCGCCAGGCCGACCGCGACGGTGATTTCGGCCAGTTCCTGGGCCGAGGTGACCTTCATGATCTTCAGTGCCAGACGAGCCAGCGGGTGGGTCTTGGTCGCGCCGCCAACCAGGCCGAGCGGCATCGGCATTTCGATCGAGCCGATCAGGTCGCCGTCGGTGGCGATTTCCCAGCGGGTCAGCGAGGTGTAGTGGCCGCTGCGGCTGGCAAATGCATGTGCGCCCGCTTCGACTGCGCGCCAGTCATTGCCGGTGGCGACCACGACCGGGTCGATGCCATTCATGATGCCCTTGTTGTGGGTGGCGGCACGATAGGGATCAACGGCCGCGAATTCGTAGGCGTCGACGATGCGGTTGATCACGTCTTCGCCGCTGTATTCGCTGGTGGCCAGCGTGGCCGGCGAGATGCGCACACGCGCACGCGCCAGGCGCAGGTCGGCCAGGTTCGACAGGATGCGCAGGCGCACCTTGCCGCCGGTGATCTGTTCGATCAGCGTGGCCACGCCTTCGGCCATGGTGTTGACGGTGTTGGCGCCCATGGCGTCACGCACGTCGACGATCAGGTGGGTGACGACCATCGGGCCGCGTGCGGTGTCCGGGAACACGTGCACTTCGATGTCACGGCAACCGCCGCCCAGGCCGATCAGCACCTTGTCGCGGCTGTTGGCAATGCGCAGGATTTCTTCGCGGTGCTGCAGGATGGCCTGGCGTGCGCCGTAGGGGTCGGTCACGCCGATCAGCTGCACCTGGGCGCGCATGATCGGGCCGCTGCTGGAGGTCTGGAAACCACCGGCAACGCGGGCCAGCTTGGCCATGTAGGAGGCCGCAGCGATCACCGAGGGCTCTTCCACGGCCATCGGGATCAGCACGTCTTTGCCGTTGATCTGGAAGTTGCCGGCCACGCCCAGCGGCAGCTCGAAGGTGCCGATCACGTTTTCGATCATGCCGTCGGCGGTGGCCAGGGGCAGTGCGCCCGGCTTGGCCAACAGCGCCTGGTCGGCGTCGCTCAGTTCCAGCTTGGCGGCCAGATGCGCCAGGCGCTCGGCCGGCGACAGTGCACGGAAATTGGGAAGGGTCGAATCGATGCCCACAGCGGACTCCTGATGAAATTTGTCTGGTCGTGCACGGTGCGTCGCGGCTCGAGACGGGACGCCATTGACGAGATGCCGTGCGAGGGGAAATACAGGTGGCGTGCGGCCTTGCGCGCCTGGGTCGTGCGGCGAACGGATATCCCGGGTGTTTCCGAAGCGCGCCGAGTTACGGCGCGCTCCGCCCGGAACCGACCGTGACCACGCATTGCGGGGCAGGCCCACCGATGCAATTCATCCAGGGAACAGCAAAACCAGGGTGAACGAAGCGGGGCTGAGCAAAGCAGGGGTCAGGGCGCATGGGATTCCGTCGGCTGGCCCTCTTGCAAGGGCGCGGTGGTACGGATGGGGGGCGGCTTGGGTGCCGCGGTGCCGCCATCTTGTGCGCATTGTGGAGATACCGACGTGGGCCGCCAATGTAAATAAAAGATACCGGACCACTTTTTTTATGTACTAAACATCCATTTATTCGGGTATTCCCGAGGTTTTTATGACGTTTCTATGGTGTTTTTCTGCTTTAGCTGCCACAGACGAAGCGCCAGATGGATCTCGAGCGCGCGGCTGGCTTCCTGCCAGTCGCCAAGTGCCGCATCGACCGCTTCCAGGCGCTGGCGCAAGGTGTTGATGTGGATGCCGAGTGCCTGCGCCGTGGCGCGTGCGTTGCGCCCCTGGTCCAGGTAGGCCAGCAGGGTGCCGCGCAGCCGGTCGACGTCGCGCAGGCCGCCCAGCGTTGCATCCAGGAAGGCATCGAGCTCGGTGGCGCTGCGTCCATCGAACAACATGGCGTAGACCGACAGTTGCGCATCGCGTGCCGTTTGCCCATCGCGGCCGAGCGCGTGCAGCAGGTCCAGCGAACGCTTCACGCGCTGGAAGGCGCGGGGCAGGGCGGCTGCGCCTTCGACCGGATCGGCAATCACCGAGGTCACCGTCAGCGCCGGGCCCGAGGCCAGGTAGCGGCGCAGCGCGGTGTGCAGGGCGTCGGGCTGCGCGGTGGAAGACAGCACCACCACCATGCCCTCGTACTCGTCGAACAGCGTGGCCTCGAAGCGAAAGCCGGCGCGCAGGCGCTTCAGCAGGTAGGCGTGTTTGCCGCCCGGCGCGTCGCAGCACAGCAGCGTCAGCGGTGCATGCATGTCGATGCTGTGCTGGCGCAGGCGTGCGGGCAGGGCGCCACCAAGTTCCTGCGAGCGGCCCAGCAAGGCGCGCAGCACGGCGGCCACGTCGCCGTTGGCGGCGTACTGCGCCCGTTCCTGCGTCAGCAGCAAGATGCCGGTCACCAGGGCGCTGCGCTCGAAGGTGCGGATGCCGATGCGGTTCAGGTCGCGTGGCGTGGTGATCACCAGCGACCCGAGTACGCCGGTGCCGCCATTGATGGCCGACACCCGGCAGACGCGCTGTTCGTCGCTGAAGGCAATCACCGACTGGCCGACGCTGCGGCTTTGGTAAATGGCGGCGTGGATCCTGTCCTGTTCCTGGTCCGGCAGCCGCAGAATGTCGGACGAGGAACAGATGGCCTGCTCGCCTTCGTCCAGCACTTCCACCACGCCGTTGAGGGTCGCGGCCACCATGTCGACGATGTCCTGCAGCGAGCCGCCGCGCGCGATCAGTGCGGTGAGTTTTTCGTGGGTGTCTGCCGCCAGCTGCGTGTCGGCGCTTTGCTGCTGCAGCTGGGCATTGGCCCGGCTGGCGGCGGCGAGTGCTGCCTGGCCCTCCGAGAACAGGCGGGCGTTCTCGATGGCGACCGACGCATGCGAGGCCAGCGTCGACAGAATGGAGACTTCCCAGGGTACGTACCGGCGCATGTAGCGGTCGCCGACGAACAGCACGCCGATTACCCGGTCGCCCACCAGCAGCGGCACGCCCAGAATCGATTCCACGCCCTCGTCGCCCACCGCATCGTCGATCAATTCGTTGTGCGAAAAGCGCGGGTCCGGACCGTATTGGGATGAGCTGTAAGGCGTGCGATGACGCGCCACGTAACCGCAGATGCCCACCTCGCCTGGCACGCGCACCTGTTTGAACTTGTCGGAGAACGCCCCGTCGGTGGCGCGCACATAGAAGTCACCGGCCGTCTGATCGAAGATCGACAGGTAGCCCACGTCGCTGGCGACCAGCTGGCGCGTGCGGCGCACGATGGCCTGCAGCACCTGATCGATGTCGCGCATGGCGGTCAAGTCCTGGGCGGTGTCGATCACCGCCAGCAGGCCGCGTTCCTTTTGCTGGTGTTGCTCCAGTCTGAGCCGGATGGCCAGGGCCATCTGCAAACCCTCGCGCAGCACGTTGCGTTCAGCAGGCGTGACCTGGGCAATGTCGATGCTGCGCAGAAGCTGGGCATAGTCTTCCGGCGGGGCGTCACGCAGCAGCAGGGAAAAGGCGTCGAGAACGCCAACGGGCGCATCCACCGGCTTGCCGACCAGCGGGTCGTGGATCGGCGGACGAGCGTTGCTGCCAGCTTGATCGTGCGACTGATCGTGCGACTTGTCGCGTTGATCGTCGGCGAACTCCCCGGGGACAGCGGGGGAGGAAATGGGCATGGGGCGGGTACTCCGGGGACGAGGCAGATCGTCCGTCAGCATAGCCCGTCATCGCGCCTGCTTGCCCGATGCCGGATCCCTGCGCGCCGGCTCAGCGGACGAGCGCGCGCACCTGCATCGTCAACGCACCGTCGGCCCGTGCCAGTTCGTGCAGGATGCTGAAGTGGTTGTGGCCGGGCAGCAGCACCGTCTTGCCCGGGCAGTCGTAGCGGGCGCGCGAGAAGGCCAGCGATTGACGCTGCAGCGCGATCAATTCCGACTGGCCGACGCTGATCGCCAGCGGCTTCGCGCTCAGCGGCAGGCTCAAGGGGCTGAAGTCGGCGACGTCTTGCGGCGTCAGCTGAAGCTTCTCGTTCAGGTAGCAGTGGCGGATCGGCTCCAGATCGAAGATGCCGCTGATCGCCAGGCCGGCACGCACGCCGTCTTCGTCCAGGCACATGGCGGTCAGGTGTCCACCTGCGGACCAGCCCGAGACGATCATGTTGTCGACGTCGCCGCCGAACGCGGCTGCGTTGGCACGCAACCAGCGCACGCCCTCGCGCACTTCCTGCACGATGCCGCCCATGTCTTTGTCGGGCGCCAGCGTGTAGCCGATCATCGCCACGTGAATGCCGTGTGCATTCGGTCCGGCCGCCAGGAAGCTGAAGGTTTCCTTGGCGCGCATCTGCCAGTAGCCGCCGTGAATGAAGATCAGCAGCGGCCCGGGGCGGCTGGCCGGAAAGTAGTCGATGCGTTGGCGCGGTGCCGGGCCGTAGCGCAAGTCCAGCCGCGCATCGGGCCGGGCGCGCATGTCGATGCTGCGCCGGTCGAACTCGGCCAGCAAGGTGGCGCTGTCGGCGACCGCGCGGGTGTTGTCGTAGGCCGCGTCCAGCGTTGCGCGGTCCATGCCCTGGTAGACCGCAGGTGTTGTCATGGTGGGATCGGTGGGTGCGTGGAGGGCGTGCTCGGCCATGGGTCGGCAAGAGACAGCGTGATCGGACAAGACGCTCATGCTGCTGCCTTCACGGCCAAGTGGCTGCTCAGATACTGGGTGATATCGCGGCGGACCTGATTGAATTCGATTCCCGTGATCTCACGCGGGCGGGGCAGTGCCAAGGCAATGTCGCGCTCGATGCGGCCGGGGCCCGCAGTCATCACGACCACGCGGTCCGACAGCATCACCGCCTCTTCCACTGCATGCGTGACGAAGATGACGGTGACGCCCGTGCGCGCCCAGATGTCGAGCAACTCTTGCTGCAGGCGCTCGCGGGTCAGGGCGTCCAGTGCGCCGAAGGGTTCGTCCATCAGCAGCACGTCGCAGTCATTGGCCAGCACCCGCGCAATGGCCACGCGCTGCTTCATGCCACCGGACAGTTGCCCGGGGTAGTAGTTGGCGAATTTTCCCAGGCCCACCATGTCGGTGTAATGCATGGCAAGCTCGTGCAGCTGCTTGGCCGGCAGGCCGCGCTGGCGCGGACCGAAGCCGATGTTCTGCGCCACCGTCAGCCACGGAAACAGGCCGTAGTCCTGGAACACCATGCCGCGTTCCGGGCTGGGGCCGTTGATGGGCTTGCCGTACATCTCGACCACGCCCTCTGAGGCGGTCTCGAAGCCGGCCAGTATGCGCAGCAAGGTTGACTTGCCGCAGCCCGATGCACCGATCAGGCAGACGAACTCGCCTTTCTCGATGCGCAGGTCAACGTTGCGCAAGGCTTCCACCGTCTGGCCACCGACGACGAATCTTTTGCTCAGGCCCCTGACCGACAACACAGGCAGTGGCTGACGTGGCTTGCTCGGTTCAGACATGATGTTGCGGGCTCCATTTCAGCAGGCGGTTGTTCAGCCATACCAGCAGGCGATCGGTGCAGAAACCGGCCAGGCCGATGACGATCATGCCGGCAATCACCAGGTCGGTGCGGGACAGCATGCGGCCGTCCATGATCACAGCGCCGAGGCCTTCTGGCACCCCTGTCATCTCGCCCACGACGATCAGGATCCAGGCAAAGCCGTGACCCAGGCGCAAGCCATTCAGAATCGATGGCATGGCTGCCGGCAGCACCACTTGCCGGAACATGCCCGGCCCGTGGCAGCCCAGCATGCTGGCCGCTTCGAACAGCCGCGCATCGACCGTGCGCACCCCAAAAATGGTGTTGAACACGATGGGGTAGAAGGCGCCCAGGAACACCAGGAAAATAGCCGCCTTGGGACCCAGGCCGAAGAAGATCATCGACAGCGGCAACCAGGCCGTGACCGGCACCGGGCGCAGCAGTTGCAAGGTGGGGTCGACCAGCGCCCGCAAGGCAGGGCTGCGGCCGATCATCAGGCCCAAGGGAATGCCGACCGCAGCCGCCGCCAGGAAGCCGCCATACACTCGCGTGAGCGACTTCCACAGATGCAGGCCAAGCGTCTGGCTGAACGCATCGTCATAGATGCCGCCGACGGCGAAGTCGATCAGCATCAAGCCCACGGTGCCTGGCGAGGGGATCAACTGGGTGCCACTTGCGCGCACCCCCATGTCCCAGGCCAGCAGCAAGACAAGCGGCAGGATCAACGGGGTCAGGATGCGCTGGATGCGCACCCGCCCCGAGACCGGCGACCCAGAAAGCGCGCGCGCCGACATCAGCGGCTGGCGAGCTGGCGAACCAGGGTCGGCTGAATGAAGGTGGCATAGTCAGGCAGTTGGCGGATCTGCTTCTTGTCCAGCATTTGCGAGCCGTAGTAGCGGGCGCGCGTGACCCAGTCTTCGTCCAGCTTCCAGGTCAGTTCCACGTTGGGTGCAGCGATGTCGACCACGTTGGCCGGAATGCCCAGCTTCTGCGAGGACATGGCGACAAACGCCGCGCGATCGCCCATGGCGTACTCGGTGGCCTTGCGGTGGATTTCCAGGAAGACCTTCACCAGGTCTGCCTTGTCGCGCAGCGTATCCGCATGCGTGGTCATCACCATGTTCACCGAGCCGGTGGGCGTGGTGTAGGGATACTCGACCACCTTGCCCACACCCTTGCCGACGCTGATCGACGGGCCGGGTTCGGCGCCCACGTAGGCATCGATGTCACCGCGTTCCAGCGTGGAGGCCATCTCGCTGAAAGACACGCGTACCGACTGCACGTCCTTGATCGTCATGCCTTCCTGCTTCAGGCGATCGAGGAACACCACTTCCTGCGTCGATCCGGGCAGGATGCCGACGCGTTTGCCGGCAAGTCCCTTCACTGTGGTCACACCGCCGTCGGCGCGCGCCACGATGGCCATGCCGCGGTTGCACTGGGCGGCGATCACCACCACCGGTTCACCGGCCGCGCCACCAAGGGTCGCCGCTGCCAGGCCGTAGGTGCCGAAGTCCACCGACTTGGTCACCACCGCGTTCTTGCCGTCGGTAGGCGTCTCGAAGGGGATGACTTCGATGCGGTAGCCCGGCGGCGTGAACTTCTCGTAAAAGTAGGGCGTGATGCCGTGGATCAGCTTCAGGGTTCCTACCTTGATGACCTGGTCGGCCGCGACACCGGGCAAGGGCGCAAGCGCCATCAGGGTCGAAGCAGTGAACAGGCTGGCGAGAAGGCGGCGACGGGAGCGCATGGGTGTCCTTGGGTGATACGCCGCGGTGTGCGACGCCACAGTCCCAATGCAAAGCCTGTGCCATGTGCAACCGTCAATATTGGCAGGGCATAAGACGGTTTCGTGCCCTGTTGTGGTGCGGAATTGGCGGTCGGTGCGCGCTACCTTGAAGCGCTTGTCTGCCGGATGCTTGGCTTGGTGGTCAGCGCGAAGGTGAGTGCAAGCGTCGGCGTCTGCGCACACTGATCCCGGCGGCGCTCGGGTTGCCTGTAACTGATATGGTTTTTCTCATGGTTTGTGCGCCTGTTTGATATGACGGGCATTGACTAGAATCCTGGTGATGCGCCCGTCTCGGGCTGCCGCCCGGAATGCCATGCCCCACCCTGATCTTCGTCCTCGTCCGCTTCGCGCCGTTTCCATGTGGCTTGCTGGTGCTGTACTGGGCCTGTCCGCCATCGCAGCCCATGCCGCTGATCCTGCGTCCGAGAACACCCCCCTGCAGCCCGACACCATGGCGGCGCGACTGACGGCCTGTACGGCCTGTCATGGCGCGCAGGGTCGATCCGGTCCCGACGGTTATTACCCGCGCATCGCCGGCAAACCCGCCGAATATCTCTACCATCAACTGGTGCATTTCCGCGAAGGGCAGCGGCGCTACGAGCCGATGCGCGTATTGCTGGAAACGCTGTCGGACGACTACCTGCGGGAAATCGCCCAGTGGTTTTCCGACCAGCATCCGCCCTATGTGCCGGCGCGCTCGGCACGGGTCGATGCCAATGCGCTCGAACATGGACGCCTGCTGACCTTGCAAGGTGATGCCGCACGCGGCATCCCGGCCTGTGCCGCCTGCCATGGCGCGGCGCTGACCGGTGTCAAACCGGCGATTCCCGGCGTGCTGGGCCTGCCGCACGACTACATTGCCTCACAGTTCGGCGCCTGGCGTGGCGGCATGCGCAAGGCGACGGCGCCGGATTGCATGGCCGAGGTGGCGCGCAAGCTCACGCCCGAGGACGTGAGCGCGGTAGCCGCCTGGCTGTCGATCCAGCCGGTGCCCAATGACGGCCTGCCTGCCGAGACCTTGAGCTTGCCGCAGGAATGCGGCAGCCAGACACACGCCTCGGGAGCACGCTGATGTTGAAGCGGATTTTCCTGAGCTTGATCGTGGTGCTGGTGGCAGTAGCAGGCACAGTGGCCTGGCTGGGCTATCGCGAAGACCCGGGCTTGCCCGCCGACCCGGCGCTGGCGGCCCTCGACGGCAAGCAGCAGATCGAGCAGGGGCGCTACCTGGCAAGCGTCGGCAACTGCATGGGTTGCCATACGGTACCGGGCGGCAAGCCGTACGCTGGCGGACGCGAACTGGTCACCGCCTTCGGCAACCTGTACGGCCCCAACCTGACGCCTGACGCCGACACCGGCCTGGGCAAGTGGAGCCCCGACGACTTCTGGCGTGCCTTGCACAACGGCAAGGGGCCGGATGGCCGGCTGCTGTATCCGGCCTTCCCGTATCCCAGCTATCGCCACGTCAGCCGCAACGACGCCGATGCCTTGTTCGCCTATTTGAAATCACTCGAACCCGTACGCCAGGAAAACCGCCCGCACCAACTGGCCTTCCCCTACGACCAGCGTGTGCTGCTGGCAGGCTGGCGGGCCTTGTACTTCCGGCCGCTGGATGGCCGTGCGGAGGCGGTGAACAAGCCGGACTCGCCGCAGTGGCTGCGTGGCCGTTACCTGGTCGAAGGACTGGCGCATTGCGCCGAATGCCACACCCCGCGCAATCGCCTGGGTGCACTGCGCACCGATGCCAGCCTGAGCGGCGCGATGATCGGCGGGCAGGGCTGGTATGCGCCGCCGCTGACGGGTGACCTGGTCACCGGGCTGGGCAAGTGGAGTCCGCAGGATGTCTACGATCTGTTGAAGACCGGCGTGTCTGCACGGTCGTCGGCAGCCGGTCCGATGGCCGAGGCCGTCCACCAGGGCTTCCAGCATCTGGCCGATGCCGATCTGCGGGCGATGGTGGATTACCTGAAGTCCTTGCCCCCGGCCGGCACCGACGCACTGGCCATCGGCCCACCTGCGTCGACCGGCTTGATGGAAGCCGGCGGCAAGATCTATACGCAGCAATGTGCGCAATGTCACCAAGCCAACGGCGAAGGCCGCGCACCCGCATGGCCGCCGCTGCGCGACAACGTATCCGTGGTGGCGGCGTCACCGGTGAACACCATCCGCATGGTCTTGTCGGGCGGCTTTGCGCCCGCCACGGCAGGCAATCCGCGGCCGCACGGCATGCCGCCTTTCGGGCACACCTTGAACGATCAGGATGTGGCAGCGGTGGTGTCCTATGTGCGCAATAGCTGGGGCAACCAGGCCGGTGCAGCGACTTCGCTCGATGTGCGCACGGCCCGGGAGTCGGGGCGCTGAGGCGTGGGCGAACGCCTGAAACGCTACGAAGCCCTGGCCCACGACATTGCCGAATCGATCCGGTGCGGCGTCATGCGCACCGGCGAGAAACTGCCGTCAGTGCGCGAGGCCAGCACGCGGCGCGGCATCAGCGCGTCCACCGTGTTCCAGGCCTATTACCTGCTCGAAGCACAAGGCCTGATCCGCGCACGCGACCGCTCCGGGTACTACGTGGTGCATGGTGCTGCGGCCATGCCGCCCGAGCTCGACCCGCCAGCACCTGTCGATCAAGTCGATCCAGGCTCCCAGGTCGTCGATGTCAGCAGCCAGGTGTTCGAGGTGCTGGAATCGATCCGGCAGCGCGATGTCGTGCCCTTCGGATCGGCCTTCCCGGATCCAGCCTTGTTCCCGATGGCCAAGCTTGGCCAGGTGATGGCCAGCACCATTCGCCATCTCGACCCGTGGCAGGCGGTCGATGACCTGAGTCCGGGCAACGCGCAGTTGCGGCGCCAGATTGCGCTGCGCTATCAGGTGGACGGCATTGCGGTCACGCCGGACGACATCGTCATCACCAACGGCGCGCTGGAAGCATTGAACCTGTGCCTGGGCGCCGTGACGCGGCCCGGCGATGCGGTGATCGTGGAGTCACCGACCTTCTATGCTGCCTTGCAGTCTCTGGAGCGGCTGGGTCTGCGTGCGGTCGAGGTCGCCGCGCATCCGCGCGAGGGCATCGACCTGGCGGCGCTGGCGCGGGCGCTGTCACAGCACCGGCCGGCTGCCTGCTGGCTGATGACGAGCTTCCAGAATCCGCTGGGCAGTCTGATGCCCGAAGCGAAGAAGCGTGAACTCGTGGCCTTGCTGGCGCGCTTCGAGGTGCCCCTGATCGAAGACGATGTCTACGGCGAACTCTATTTCGGCACCAGCCGCCCCGCGCCCGCCAAGGCTTTCGATGTCGATGGCATGGTGATGCACTGCGGGTCGTTTTCCAAGTCGCTGGCGCCGGGCTACCGCGTGGGCTGGGCTGTGCCCGGCCGCTACACCCGGGCCGTGGCGCGGCACAAACTCAGCACCAGCCTGTCTACCTCCATGCCCGCGCAGGCGGCGATTGCGGCCTATCTGGAGCGCGGCGGCTACGACCGCCATCTGCGCGCACTGCGCCACGCGCTGTCGGTGCGCCAGGGGCAGATGATGGCGGCGGTGGGGCAGGGCTTTCCGGCGGGCGCCCGTGCGACGCGGCCTGCGGGTGGCTATTTTTTGTGGGTCGAGCTGCCGGTCGGGATCGATACCCGCGTGCTGCATCGGCGCGCGTTGGCAGACGGCATCAGCATTGCGCCTGGCCCGATGTTCTCTGCGCAGCCACGTTTCCTGAACTGTCTGCGCCTGAACTACGGTCATGTGTGGGATGCGCGGGCCGAGACGGCGTTTGCGCGGCTGGGCGGGTTGATTCGCACGATGTGATCGGGGCGCAGGGACCATGCGCTGATTTCTGTGGCGTGAGTCGCACATGCTGAGCGGCACATGCTGAGCGGTACGTGTTGAGCAGCACATCTCGATTGGCGGCTGGTGATTGACCTGCTTGCCGGTCGTCCGTTGGTCGCACCGACACAGCCCGCACTTGCCAAATCCAGGCTTTCCGAATACTGTTTATTTATACAGTATCTGCCGGGCATCATGAGCGACCACCCCATCCGAATTCATCCCGTGGCGATCAAGGGCCGAGGCACCAGCAGCCGCACGCCAAGCCGCTTCGACACCGATTCGCGCGAGACGGTGGACGACGGCTGGTCGGGCATCGACGGGCCGCTTGAATCGGAAGACGATCTGCCATCGCCGCCTGCCACCGAAGTGCGCTTCGAAGACGCCAAACGCGTGCTCAGCCGCAACGAGTCGCCGGACATTCCCTTCGATCGCTCCATCAATCCCTACCGCGGCTGCGAGCACGGCTGCGTCTACTGCTTCGCCCGTCCCACGCACAGTTACCTGGGCCTGTCGCCCGGTCTGGATTTCGAGACCATCATCATCGCCAAGCGCAACGTGGCCGCTGCGTTGCGCGCCGAACTGGCGCACCGCGACTACACCCCCGGCCAACTGGCGATCGGCACCGCCACCGACTGCTACCAGCCCGTGGAGCGCGACCTGCGCCTGACACGTGCGGTGATCGAGGTCTTGAAAGAGGCCCGCCACCCATTCGCGCTGGTGACCAAGTCCAGCGCCGTCGAACGCGACCTGGACCTGATCGCGCCGATGGCCGCCGACCGGCTGGCCGCCGTCTACCTGACCATCACCACCCTGGACCCGAAGCTGTCGCGCATTCTGGAGCCGCGCGCAGCGTCCCCGGCACGCCGGCTTGAAACCATCCGCCGACTGGTGGCAGCCGGCGTGCCGGTGGGCGTAAGCCTCGCGCCGCAGATTCCCTTCGTCAACGAAGACATGGAACAGGTCATGGCCGCCGCCTTCGAGGCCGGTGCCCGCAGCGCGTTCTACACCGTGCTGCGACTGCCCTGGGAATTGACCGAGGTGTTCCGCGAATGGCTGGAGGTGCACTACCCGCAGCGAGCCGGCCGCATCATGTCGCGCATCCAGGACATGCGCGGCGGCAAAGACTACGACAGCGACTTCGCCACCCGCATGACCGGCGAGGGCATCTGGGCCGACCTGATCCGCCAGCGCTTCATCAAGGCGGCTACGCGACTGGGTTTCAACCGCGAACGGATAAACCTGGACTTCTCGCAGTTCCGTCCGCCATCGCGCGACGTGCGGCAGGCAAGCTTGTTCTGAATCAGGTTGCGCCGAAGGCGCGTGGCTTGGGCATAATGCCTGGAAACCCATTGCCCGCCAGTTTGCACAGGTGTCTTCCATCTGCTGCGTACCTGGCCCAGCCACCGTCAAGCACATCTCGTCCGGAGTCTCGCCATGTCACGCCCCCCGTTCGCCATTCCCCTGGCTGCTGCCTTGCTTGGCCTGGCCTTGCTCGGCGGCTGTTCCGCGCCCATCAGCCTTGCCGAACCCACCCCGATACACGGCCGCGTGTCCGATCGCCGCGCCTTCGACGCCTTCATCGCCACCCAGCCCGGCCCCTTCGAATTCCGCCGCATGTACCCCGACGTGACCCTGGTGCTGCCGCAAGACATCACCACCCAGGAACTGCGCACCGACAACAGCCGCTACTTCGCGCGCCTGAACCCGGAAGGCAAGATCGTCAGCGGCGAGTTCCGCTGATAGGCGGGATAGACGAAGTCCGGAAACTTGCCACAAGTTTCCGGAACTGCCGAGGTTGTCAGCGGTAGGTCAGCACCACAATACCGGCCAGGATCAGCACAATGCCGCCGATCTTGCGCACATCGACGCTCTCGCCCAACACCAGCCAGCTTGCCATCACGATGCAGATAAAGGTCAGACCTGCCATCAGCGGCGAGGCTACCGACAGCGCATTGTTGGCAAACACTCGAATGGTCAGCAGAAAGCTCAGGCCGTAGAGCGCTATCGAGGCAAGCAACCAGGGCGACAGCCAAGCCATCCAGCGGCTGACCGATTCGCTTGCATCGGCACCGCTCATGCCAGCCCTGCCGGCGAACTTCATGGCGACTTGTGCCGAGGCGTTGCACAGCACCGCCAACAATGCGATCAGGGGATCATTCACGGGGTTTTCTCACCGGTTTGACCAGATATACCGGTCGTGCCTTGATTTCATCGTACAGGCGCGCAACGTAGTGGCCGATCACGCCAAGGCTGAGCATGATGGACCCACCCATGATGATGATCAGCAAATTGACGGTGGTGAAGCCTTCCATGCCCACGCCGCGCAGCTTCTGAATCAGGCTGATGATCCCGACTACCAGCCCCAGTAACAACGTGGCGGCCCCAGCCCAGGAGATGCAGCGAAGCGGCATGCTGGAAAAACTGGTCAGGTTGTCGATTGCGTAGCGGATCAGCTTGAGCTTGTTCCACGAGGTCTCGCCACCTGCACGCTCAGCCACGGTGAAGGGCAGCTGAGCAGACGGATAGTTTGCCCAGTTGACGATGCCGCGAAAGAAATGACGGCGTTCCGGCAGAGCAAGATAGGTGTCTACGACCAGCCGATCCAGCAACTTGAAGTCGGAGTGTCCACGCAGATTGAGATTTGCGAAGCGCTGGAAGAGACCATAGAACGCTCGCGCGGCAAAGCCCTGAACGAAAGACTCTTTGCCCCGCGATGCTTTGACGGCGTCGACGACGTAAACGCCGTTGCGCCAGAGCGCAATCATCTGCGGAATCAGTTCGGGCGGGTGCTGGAGGTCGCTGTCGATCACGATGACGGCGTCTCCACGCGCTTCGCGCAAGCCAGCCAGCACGGCTGCTTCTTTGCCGAAGTTGCGGGTGAACGAGATCGGCCGGATGCGCGAGTCTACCGTCGCAGCCAACTCCAATTGCTCCGCACTTGCATCAGCAGATCCGTCATCCACCGCGACCAGCTCCAGGTCGTACCAGTCGTGAGCAGCTGCGGCGTCAAGAATGACGGCCAGATTGGCTGCGATGTTCGCAGCCTCGTTGTAGACGGGGACAACAAGGCTGACGAGGGGCTTAGCGATCATAAGGGTAGGTGAATAATCTGTGTTGCGCATCGCAAGTCGAGGGGGGGCTATTCTCTGTCAAGGTCGATGCCTATGACTTCGACGTTGCGCTTTCCGTCGATGATGGTGCGGATTTCCCATTTGCCAGTGTGGCCGATCGGGACGTCGATGATACCGTTGATCGTCTCTGCCTTGCCGTTCGTGCCGCGCAAGGGCCCTGCGGCGATTTCGGTGGTGTGCTGGTCGGCATCCGTATATTGAACATCCCACTGCCCGACAGTAATGTCCGGCGGCGCGTCGCCCTGGTAGTGAAGGGCGAAGCTGTAGCGTCCAGGCAGTAGCGCAACGTAAGGACCAAACGTCAGAAATCCTGCTGCTTCAGGGGTTGCGAGGGCCATCCGGGCGCCGACGGGCTTGCCGATCAGCGTGGGCAACTTGGCGCCGTCCCAATGCAAAGCTTGTTGCCGCAGCATGCCGGCATCGATTTTCATGAGGTTCAGCGGTTCGCCCCACACGTCTGGATTGCCCTGCGTGCGGCACAAAACCACTTCCTCCCAGACACCGCACTGACCCGCCCGCAGCGCCTGACGAAAACCGTTACGAATCAGGAGCGGATGCTGCAGCTGCTGCACCGACATAACATAGAGTTGGTCAGCCGAAAAGCGTGCGTCGAAATGTTGGCTGCTCAACGGGCAGTTCGGCGTGTAGCGCGCGACGTGTCCAGTATTTATTGTGGTGGCGTAGCTGGCGCCAAGGCGCTGGAAAAAGCTGTATATCGATTCGCTCGAACTGTCGCAATCGTACGCGGGGTAGATATTGATCTGCTTCACGCCATCCATGGCCGCCTGCCAAGGTTTCATGTCGTTCGTGCTGGGCAGATGGGTGAAGTGACGCACGCTTTCTCGGTAAGGGGCGACATCGATCCATTGCAGAACAATCGAAGCGGCCAGCACCGGCAGCATCCAGGCTGTGGGACGACGAAGCAGAATGGCCAGCGTTGCAAACAACAGGCCGTAGCCAACCGGCCAGAAGAACCGGCCGCTGGCGCGGAAGGTGTTGATGAGCGTATTGGCGAAGGCGGGCATCTGATAAGACACCAGCAGGTCGGTATCCGCAAAAATACGGTTCGACAGGGCATAGAGCGTAAAGCCGATCATGCCAACGGTGAGAACCGGGTAGGTACGCACCAGCCGCAGAATTTCTCGGTGTCTGGTGATGACAGCGATGACCATCAAGGCCAGGACACCCGCGCCTAGATAATTGACCCCTTCTCCTTGCGGACCGCTTGGTGCCAGCGTTGCACACTGAAAAAGCGCACCGCTGCAAATCGGCGCCAACAGGTTCATCGAGAAGGCACCAAACCCATCGGTGGTGGACCCCTTGCCGAGGTAACCCAACATGGCTGCAATGCCCAGCGTCGCAGCAGCTGAGCCTGCGAGCATAAGCAGGGCTTTACCCAGCATGCGCCTGCCGTCTCGCAGTCCCTGTTCAAGCAGGAACATCAGGAACATCGAGTAAGCCATCGCAAATAGATAGGGATGGATCATCAGCGCGAGCAAGCTGATCGTGATCATTCCCAGTGCCGCCCGCACCGTAGGCCAGCCGCCTTCGCGGCCCCGCACATAGCATCCAAGCGTGCCCAGAAGCACGCTATGCGTCATCAACGACGTATGCGCCAATCGCCAGAGCAATGCAGGCCACAACAGCGACAGCATGACCGCCGCCAGCAAGCCCGGCAGGTGCCGTACGCCGAACGATCGGATGAGAAAGCTCGCCGCAATCGCCTGTGTCAGGTAGGCCAGCGCATGCCAGATACCGAAGTAATGGAAGCCGTTCGGCAGCAATGATGTGAACGGCTTGAACAGCAGGGCCGCCAGCGGAATACTGTCCGTGAATGCGATATTGACGCCGTCCGGTGCGTTCAGCCGGTACGTATGAAACAGGGGGAAGTGCCAGGCATCCTGCGCGTAATAGCGCCATCCGGAAACGTGTTGCGCGGGGTCGCTGGTCTCAAAAAAAGCGCTATGCCCAAGAAAGAAACTGACGGGGTATAGCGAGAAAAACATAGCCACACCGAATGCTGCAGCAACTGCGTAAGCATAAGGCGCTGGAATGTCTTGCCAGATTTTTGAGAGATGCGCCGACGCGCGTTGAGGCCGGGCTAGCTGGGTCATGTATGAAGTGGAAGCAAGTGAGCCGAAGACAGCAGGCGCCGCGAGTGTAGAACTTTTTCGGCGCGAAGAAATCGGGGTCGGGCGCAGTCTGCCAAACGCTCACTCGTTTGAATGAGTCAATGCTCGCGCACCGCCATCAACCACGCTTCCAGCGTATCCGCCGGCATCGGCCGGGCAAACAGATACCCCTGTGCCGCCCGATATCCCATCTCCAGCAAGACCTCGCGTTGCGCTTCGGTCTCCACGCCTTCGGCAACCACCGTCAGATTCAAGCTCTCACCAATGCGAAGCACGGCGTTGCTTAACGCCCGGCTGGTGTGGTCGTGTTCCAGGTCGCGCACGAAGCTCTTGTCGAGCTTGAGTTCGTTCAGCGGCAGGCGGCGCAAGTAGCTCAGGCTGGAGTAGCCTATGCCGAAGTCGTCCATCGACAGGCGTACGCCCTGGGCGTGCAGCGCGTGCAGGGTGGTGAGCGTGCTGGGATTGGCATCCATCAGCACATCTTCCGTGATTTCCAGGGTCAGGCTGCCGGGGATCAGGCCGTGATGCTGCAGGATCTCGGCGATCATGCGCGGCAGGTCCAGGTCGTGGAAATTGGTCGGTGACAGGTTCACCGATACGCCTGGCACCGGCACGCCGCGCCGCTTCCAGTCGCCCAGCTGGCGGCAGGCTTCGTTGACGGCCCAGCGTCCCAGTTCGGTGATCAGCCCGCACTCTTGTGCGACAGCGACGAAGCGGGTCGGCGGGATGTGGCCGAGCGTGGGGTGGTGCCAGCGGGCCAGGGCTTCCAGGCCGTAGACGCGCCGGTCGTTCAGGTCGACCTGGGGTTGGTAGTGCAGGCGCAGGTCGCCGGCCGGCAGGGCTTTGCGCAGGGCGCTTTCCAGCGCCAGTTTTTCCTGGGCCGCCAGGTTCATTTCTTCCCGGAAGAAGCTGAAGGTGCCGCGGCTTTTGGTCTTGGCCTGGTACATGGCCATGTCGGCGCGGCGCAGCAGCGTTTCCATGTCCTGGCCGTCGTTGGGCAGCAGGCTGATGCCGATGCTGGCGCTGGGCGTGACCGTGACGTCGGCCAGCAGGAAGGGCTCTGCCAAGGCTGCCTGGATGCGTTCGGCCACCTCGGTGGCCTGCACGGCGTCGCAGGTCGGCAGGACGACCACGAACTCGTCCCCGGACAGGCGGCCGACCACGTCGGCGTTGCGCGTCTGGTCGCGGATGCGCTTGGCCATGGTGCACAGCAAGGCGTCGCCGGCGGGATGGCCCAGCGTGTCGTTGATCTGCTTGAAGCGGTCGAGGTCGATGAACAGGACGGCCAGCGAGTCCTGGTGGCGCAGCGCCGTGGCGATGGCCTGTTCGGCCTGCACATGAAGCAGGCTGCGGTTGGGCAGCGCGGTCAGGGGGTCGTAGAACACCAGCTGACGGATCTGGCTCTGCGCGACTTCGCGTTCCAGGGCCAGCGCACACAATTGCTGGCAGACGGCCACCAGACGATGGTGAAAGTCGTCGGGGCGGGTCAGCTCGCGGAAGTAGAAGGCAAATATGCCGACCACGCGTCCTTCCTTGGAACGGATGGGCGTCGACCAGCAGGCTTTCAGGCCCGTGGTCGCCACGAGGTGGCGGTACGGTGCCCAGCGTTCGTCGGTCAGCAAGTCCACCACGGTATCGGACAAGGCGGGCGCGCCGCCGCACCACACCGTTGCGCTGATGCCTGCCTGGTCGATCCGCTGCACCAGTGCCTCCGGCAGGTTGGGGGCGGCCAGTGTGGCAAGTTTGCCGGTTTCGTCGACCTTCAGCACCGAGGCGACGACCTCGGGTGCGATGCGTTCGACTTCGCGGCACAGCAGGTTCATCACGTCGGCAAGCGGTCCTTCCTGGACCATGGCTTCCAATACCCGGCGCTGGATCACCTCGTGCATCTTGGCGTCGGTGATGTCGGTCAGCACGCTGACCGTGTGCTGCAGTTCGCCTTTTTCGTTGCGCAGCGCATTGCCGGTGATCGAGCACCAGTAGCGCTGTCCTTGCTTGCCGTAGACCAGATCATCGGACCGCTGCGGGCGGCCTTCCTGCAGCGTCTGGCGCACGTTCTGGACGGTGGTCTGCGGGGTGTGCGGCGTCAGCAGCGAGCTGGGAATCGCGCCCAGCACTTCGCTGGGTTCGTAGCCGAACATGCGGGTGAAGGCGGCGTTGACGTAGATGATGTGCCACGCCATGTCGGTGATGATGATGGCGTTGTCGGTCTGGTTGGCCACCAGCGACAGCAGGTGCTCGCGTCCGCGCGCGGCAAGTTCGCGCTGCACATGCGGCGTGACGTCGAACGCGAATTCGATCACACGTTCAAGCTCGCCCTGGGCATCGAAGATCGGGGAATAAGTGGCCTGCAGCCACACGGTGTTGCCATCGCCAGCCACACATTCGATCTGTTCCGAGACCCGGCCGCCTTGGCGCAGCCTGCGCCATGTTTCGTCATCAGCGGGCTTGTCGGCAATGCTGCGCGGCCGGAACACGCGATGGTGTTTGCCGATGGCCTGCTCGCGGGTCACGCCCTGATCGTTCAGAAAGCAGGCGTTTGCTTCCAATATCACACCGTCGGTGGATATCTCCAGCACGGCGATGGCGCGCCCGATGGTTTCCAGCCAGCGTTGATCCGCATCCGATGGCGACGACGAAGACATACCGGTTTTCATGCGTTTCTGTGTCGTCCCGGTTGGCTTGTCGTGCAGCGCTGGATGGCTTGGCCGCTTGGCAGCCCTCGTCGGCGCGAATCCACGCGACAAGTGCCATTTTGAATGCTCAGATAATAGGCGCTGCGGCAGAAAATTGAAATATCCACGCTTGAGTCGATGGGGAACGTCGCTGCTGGCGCAACGCCCCCGTCAAGGTGTCATGCAATCTTCAAATGCCTGATTTCCCGGGCCACATTCAGGGGCGCCACATCGCGTCCTGATTGCCGCTCAATTCCCGGTCCAGATAATAAGCTGCACTGATCAAGGCCAGGTGCGTCAGTGCCTGCGGGAAGTTGCCCAGATGACTGCCATCGTGATCCAGCTCTTCAGCATACAGGCCCAGGTGATTGGCATAGGCCAGGACCTTGGTGAACGCGGTGCTGGCTTCGTCCAGACGTCCCGCTCTGGCAAGACATTCGACATACCAGAACGAACATGTGGTGAACGCGCCTTCCTTGCCCGGCAGGCCATCGTCCATCTTGTAGCGCCACACCATCGCATCATCGCCAAGCTCGCGGCCGATGGCGTCGAGCGTGGCCAGCCAGCGGGGATCGGTCGCCGCCACGAAACGTACCAGCGGCATCAGCAGCAAGGACGCGTCCAGGTCCGCGCCTTCGGTGCTCTGCACGAAGTGGCCTTTCTCCTCATTCCAGAACGTCGACCAGATGTTTTCGTGGATCTCGTTGCGCAGGGATACCCAGCGGTCGAAGGGAGCCGGCAAGGAACGTTTCTGCGCCAGGCGCAGCGCCCGGTCCACCGCCACCCAGCACATCAACCTTGAATGCAGAAACGAACGCGGTGTGGCGCGGATTTCCCAGATGCCTGCATCGGGATCGCGCCAGTGGCCGGCCACGTATTCGACCAGGTGACAGACCTTCTTCCAGCCGTCGTGCGAGATGGCTTCGCCATACTTGTTGCTCAGATAGATCGCATCCATCAGCTCGCCGTAGATATCCAGCTGCTTCTGGTCGAACGCGGCGTTGCCGATCAGAATCGGCCGTGACCCGCGATACCCCGCGAGGTGGTCCAGGGACTGTTCGGCAAGCTCGGTGGAACCATCGATGTTGTAGACCAGATGCAGATGGCCTTCGGCATCGGTGTGGGTAACGCGTTCGTCCACCCACTGCGTGAAACGATAGGCCTCGTCGTTGAAGCCCAGGCGAATGAACGCATACATGGTGAAGGACGCATCACGGATCCACGTGAAGCGGTAGTCCCAATTGCGAACCCCACCTGGCGTCTCTGGCAAACCGAAAGTGGGTGCGGCCACCATTGAGCCATGGTCGCGCGAAGTCAGCAGCTTGAGCGCCAGCGCAGAGCGCATGACGGTCTCGCGCCATCGTCCTTTATAAGTGGACTTGGCCACCCAGTTGCGCCAGTAGTGGGTCGCGTCGTCCAGGGCCAACTGGGCTTGCTGCGCGCTCAGCGGCGCGAGCTGGCCATCGTCGAGCACGAACCATGCGACCTCGCCACATGCCAGCGAGAACTCGGCATGGACATCGCCGCCACGCGCTTGCATGGCGATGTCGCTGGCCAGTCGCAGGCTCAGGTCTGCCTCGCCGCCATCGATGCGCACGCCCTCGTCGCAGGGCGTCACGGTCCCGACGACGCGTCCGTAGTCGAAACGAGGGCGGCAGGACAGCTCGAACGCAATGTTGCCGCGCGTGGCTTCCACGCGGCGTATCAGTTGGGTGCCGCCGCCGGCTTCACCCAGTGCCGGGCGCATGAAATCGACGATCTCCGCGCTGCCCTCGTGCGACATCCAGCGGGTCAGCAAGATGTTGGTATCCGGCAGGTAGACCTGCAGATTGCGTGCGTCGGGCAACTGCGGTGTGATCGAAAACTCACCGCCTTTTTCGGTATCCAGCAGGCGCGTGAAAATGCTTGGGCTATCGAAGCGCGGCCAGCACATGAAGTCGATGGTGCCGTCGCGCGCCACCAGCGCGGCGGTGCTCATGTCGCCGATGATGCCGTGGTCTTCGATCTCGTGCAGTTCAGAGCAAGGCGTGCGTTCAACCATTGTCGCGGAACCCGGGGTACAGCATCATGCCGCCGTCCACATACAGGGTTGCGCCCACCACGTAGTCGGCAGCATCGGATGCCAGCCACAGGGCGGTGTTCGCCACGTCTTCCACATCGCCCACGCGGCCGTAGGGAATCAGCTTCAGCAGTTCGCGCTCGGCGTCACCTTCGGTGGCTTCCCGGTTGATCGGGGTGCGGATGGCGCCGGGCGAGATCGCATTCACGCGGATGCCGGATTCGGCGACTTCCTGTGCCAGCGTCTTCATCATCATGGCGACGCCGCCCTTGGAAGCGGCATAGTTCACGTGACCTGCCCACGGGATGGCGTCGTGCACCGAGCTCATGCAGATGATCTTGCCCAGCGCGCGCGACACCTCGCGCCGGCCTTGCTTGTGGAATTGCTGGATGGCGGCCTGCGCACATAGGAACTGGCCGGTGAGGTTCACATCGATCACCCGGCGCCAGTCGTCCAGGCTCATGGTGCGTGCGGCGGCATCTTTCTGCATGCCGGAGTTGGCGACCACAATGTCGATCGCGCCAAAGGCTTCAAGCGTTTGCGCAAACAATTGCGAAACCTGTTCCGGGTCGGACACGTCGGCTTTGATTGCCACGGCTCGGCCGCCGTCTTGCTCAATCTCGCGGACTAGCGCCTGGGCGTCTTCTTCATGGGAGTGATAGTTGATCGCGACCGCTGCGCCATTGGCAGCGAAGGTACGGGCAACGGCCTGGCCGATGCCGGAGCTTGCACCGGTAACGATGGCAACTTGCTTGTCTAGGCGGATGTCCATGCGGCGGCCTCCTGAGTGATGTTCTGGATGAGAACCCTCGCGCCGCAAGTCGCGTGCCGCCTGTCTGTCGCGGCCTGCTGCCGTTCAGGCCGCGTGCAGATGTTCCCAGAGGATCAGCGAGCCAATGATGATCAGCAAGACGCCGCCGACGATCTCGGCGCGGCGACCGGCAAGCTTGCCCAGCACCCGGCCCAGCATCACGCCCAGGGTCACCATCACCGTGGTGGTACAGCCAATGGCAAGCGCCACCGGCACGATGTCCACGTCCAGAAAGGCCAGACCCACACCGACCGCCATGGCGTCGATGCTGGTGGCCAGGCCGGTGATTGCCAGCAGCCAGAACCCATGCCGGCTGGGCTTCTGCTCGTCGCCGCCGTCGTCGGCCCGCAGGCCCGCGTAGATCATGCGGGCGCCCAGCAGGCCGAGCAGACAGAATGCAATCCAGTGGTCCCAGGCCCTGACATAGGAAGCGGCCGCCAAGCCCATCAACCAGCCCACCAGCGGTGTGAGCGTTTCGATGGCGCCGAAAATCAAGCCGGTTCTCAGGGCTTCACGCAGGCGCGGTCGGTGAAGCGCGGCGCCTTTTCCAACGGCGGCGGCGAATGCGTCCATCGACATGCCGAAGGCAAGCAGGGCGGTAGTGGCGATATTCATGGAGTTCCAGGCCGGGCAGACGTAGAGATACCTCACGCGCCCGACATGCGCGTTGACGTACCCTGGTCTCGCCAAGCTGATGCTTCCCGCACCACGTTGAGCGTGGTCACCGAGTATGTTGATGCGGGCGCTTCCGGGGGGTGGAAGCAGGCTACTCCCCAACAGACGGGCCGCACTGTATCACGAAGCGCCGGGGCGTTTCCCGCCGCGTCACTGGCTATGGTTGGTGACACATGGAACAACTTGGCAGAAAGCGGGATTCGCCGTCTGAAAAATCCAGTTTGTCCCTGAATGTATTTTTGATAATGCTGATGAGAAGCTGAAAGCAGCGCGGTTGTTGCGTATTTTCTAACGCCAAGCTGAATATGAAAACGATCGGTTTGATTCTGTCGTAACCGATGCACGGGTAAATGGAACTTCCCTTGTGGTAGAGCACTCCCTTGATTCAAGGGCGCAAAGTCCTTGTTGCGCGTGTCGCCATTTTTGAAGAAAACCATGAACGCCGATCGGCATATTCAGCTTGCTGCCAGTTTTATCTGGCTTGGAAAGGCATTTCTGATTACCGGAGTGGGGCTCGTGCTGGCGGTGGGGCTGGCCAGCAGGTATACCCGGTGGGGGCGGCAATTTCGCCAATTGGCATGGCCGTATCTGCGTCCCGCCCGCAGTTGGTGGCCGCTGTTGACCATTGCGCTGATGTTGTTGCTGGCGCTGTTCTCGGTGCGCATGAGCGTGCTGTTTTCCTTTTGGTACAACGGCTTCTACAGTGCGCTGCAAGATATGAATGTCAGCAGCTTCTGGTTCCTGCTTGGGGTATTCAGCGTGCTGGCCACGATTCACGTGGTGGCCGCCTTGCTGACGTATTACGTTGGTCAAGCCTTCGAGATACGGTGGCGAAGCTGGCTCAATGCCTGGATGACCGAAGATTGGCTGGCGGGCGATGCCTATTATCGAACCCATTTTCTCGAGGTCTCGGTCGATAATCCGGATCAGCGCATCGAGCGGGATATTGCCGCCTTCGTGAACAGTTCCAGAGTCTTGTTTTTCGGTGCTGTAAGCGCGCTGGTGTCGCTGGTGGAATTCACTGAAATATTGTGGGGCTTGTCGGGGCCGCTGACGATTGCCGGGGTCGACATTCCGCGCGCCATGGTGTTGATCGTCTATCTGTATGTGATCGTCGCCACGTTGATTGCCTTCAAGCTCGGTCACCCCTTGATTCGCCTGAACTTCATGAACGAGAAGCTCAGCGCTAACTTCCGCTACGCGTTGATGCGCCTGCGCGAAAACGCCGAAAACGTGGCCTTCTACCAAGGCGCTGCGGTGGAAAACCGCACGCTGTGGGCACGGTTCTCTTTGTTGATCGCCAATCTCTGGGCGCTGGTGTTTCGCACGCTCAAATTCGACGGTTTCAACCTGGCTGTCACCCAGGCTGCGGTGGTCTTCCCCTTCATCGTGCAGGCTCCGCGGTTTTTCAGCGGTGCCATCAAGCTGGGTGACGTGATGCAGACCTCGCAGGCATTCGGCCAGGTGCAGGACGCCTTGTCCTTCTTCCGCACCTCTTACGACGGCTTCGCCCAATACCGCGCCACGCTGGATCGGTTGACGGGCTTCCTGGACGCCAACACGCAAGCACGGGCGCTGCCCGCAATCGCCATCGAACCACGAACCGACAGCCTGGACGTAGGCGACCTGCAGGTGCAGCGTCCCGACGGCAAGGTGTTGCTTGACCGGTTGACGCTGGCGCTGCATCCGGGCCAGACCCTGCTGATCAAGGGGCCGTCGGGCAGCGGCAAGACCACCTTGTTGCGGGCGCTCGCCGGACTGTGGCCGCACGCCCATGGCCACGTGCAACGGCCTGTCGGCACACAGGCCTTGTTCCTGTCGCAACGGCCTTATCTGCCCTTGGGCAGCTTGCGCGATGCACTTGCCTATCCGGCTGCCGCCAGTGCCGCAGACGATTCGAGTATCCAGTCCGCACTTGAGCAAGTCAGCCTGGGGCACTTGTCCAGCCAGCTCGACCACGTCACTGACTGGTCGCGCATCCTGTCCATTGGCGAACAACAGCGTCTGGCCTTTGCCCGCGTGCTGTTCAACCGGCCGCAGCTGGCTTTCCTGGACGAGGCCACCTCCGCGACCGATGAGGGTCTGGAGCATGCCTTGTACACCTTGCTGCGCACCGAGTTGCCGGACTGCATGCTGGTGAGCATCGGTCATCGCAGCACGCTGGACGCTTTCCACGGCTTGCGCCTGCAGCTGGATGGCCAGGGCGGCTGGGACATGCTCCCTGCGGAATCAAGGTAATTACTTAATGGTTAACCCCAGGTTACTATCACGGGTTCTGTGTCGGTGAGCTATCCCGACTTTTGGCCTGTCGAGCTTGTTGCTGCATCGGACGTTGCGTAATGAGGGATGCAGGTCGCCCTTTTTAGCGGTTGGATTGCGTAATGTTGTTGAAGGGAACAAGCAAGGTCCTGCTGGGCCTGGCGATGTCGTTTGCCATGCTTCAGGCTCATGCGGCCGACGTAAAGAAAGTGGATGTGCTGCTGATCGGCGGCGGCATCATGAGCTCGACGCTGGGCGTCTGGTTGAGCGAACTCGAACCGGGCTGGACCATGGAGATGGTCGAGCGCCTGGATGGCGTCGCGCAGGAAAGCTCGAACGGGTGGAACAACGCCGGCACCGGCCATTCGGCACTGGCCGAACTGAACTACACCCCCATGGGCAAGGACGGCCGCGTCGACATTTCGAAGGCCATCGAGATCAACGAAGCCTTCCAGATCTCGCGCCAGTTCTGGTCGTGGCAGGTGAAGAACAACGTGTTGAAGAATCCGCGTTCCTTCATCAATTCCACGCCGCACATGAGCTTCGTATGGGGCGCTGACAACATCAGCTTCCTGAAGCAGCGCTACGACGCGCTGCAGGCCAGCCCGCTGTTCCGCGGCATGGAATTCTCGGAAGACCACGCGCAGATCAAGAAGTGGGTCCCGCTGATGATGGAAGGCCGTGACCCGGCGCAGAAGCTTGCGGTCACCTGGACGCCGATCGGCACCGATGTGAACTTCGGCGAGATCACGCGCCAGTTCGCCACCCATCTGCAGACGCTGCCGAATTTCAAGCTGAAGCTGTCCAGCGAAGTGAAGGACATCTCGCGCAACAAGGACGGCACCTGGCGCGTCGAGTACGAGAACCTGAAAGACGGCACGGTCACCGAGACCGATGCGAAGTTCGTGTTCGTCGGTGCAGGGGGCGGCGCGCTCAAGCTGCTGCAGGAGTCCGGCATCCCCGAAGCCAAGGAATACGGTGCCTTCCCGGTAGGCGGTTCCTTCCTGGTCACCGAGAACCCGACCATCGCGATGCAGCACATGGCCAAGGCCTACGGCATTGCCTCGGTCGGCGCACCCCCGATGTCCGTGCCCCACCTGGACACGCGTGTACTGGACGGCAAGCGCGTGATCCTGTTCGGACCCTTCGCGACCTTCTCGACCAAGTTCCTGAAGGAAGGCTCGTACTTCGACCTGCTCAGCAGCACGACTTTCCACAATGTCTGGCCCATGACCAAGGTGGGTGTGGCGCAGTATCCGCTGGTGGAATATCTGGCTGGCCAGTTGATGCTGTCGGATGACGACCGCTTCCAGGCCCTGAAGGAATACTTCCCGCAGGCCAAGCAGGAAGACTGGCGCCTGTGGCAGGCCGGTCAGCGCGTGCAGATCATCAAGCGCGACGAGGATAAGGGCGGCGTGCTGAAGCTCGGTACCGAAGTCGTGGTGTCGCAGGACAAGAGCATTGCCGGCCTGCTGGGCGCGTCGCCTGGTGCGTCGACAGCAGCGCCGATCATGCTCGATGTGCTGCAGAAGGTCTTCACCGACAAGGTGGCCACGCCAGCCTGGCAGGAAAAGATCCGCCAGATCGTGCCCAGCTATGGCACCAAGCTGAACGACTCGCCCGAGCGCGTCCAGCAGGAATGGAACTACACCGCCGAGGTCTTGCAACTGACCCCGCCGCCGGTGATCGACCAGAGCGTCACCACGCAGGCAGCCCCTGCGGTGCCGGCCGTGCGTACGCCGTCGCAGGACATGGCGCTGTAATACTGCTCAGCGTCCCTGAGCGGATGCTGTTGCAGCGTCGAGAAAGCCCGCATCGAATGACTGGTGCGGGCTTTTTCACATGCGGTGATACGCTGGACGCCCGCACGACTGAAGCCGGAAAGATGATGAACTGGGACGATGCGCGTGTGTTTCTCGCGCTGCAACGAGAAGGCACACTGCGCCGCGCTGCGCGCATTGCGGGGGTGGATCAGGCCACCATCGGGCGACGGATCGCGGTTCTCGAACATAGCCTTGGCGCCACGCTTTTCCTGCGCAGTTCCACCGGCTACACACTGACGCCGACGGGTGAAAGCGTGCTGCGTTCCGCCGAGAAGATGGAGCAGTTCGCCAATGACCTGGTGCGCCAGGCCCAGGGCACCGACGGGCGCCTGGAAGGCGAGGTCAAGGTCGCCACCACCGATTCGCTGGCCATGGAATTCGTGATTCCGGCCATCACCGCCTTGCATGCTGCGCACCCCGATGTGAAGGTGCGGCTGAGCGTCGGCACGCAGATGGCAAACCTGGCGCGGCGCGAGGCAGACATCGCCATTCGTAACCTCAAGCCCGAGAATCCGGATCTCATCGTTCGCCAGCTTGCCCAGTGGCCAGTCGGCTTGTATGCCGCCGATGCCTATCTGCATCGGCTGGGCGAGCCTGTGGAAGGCGACGGCTTCCGAGGCCACGACCTGGTGTTCTATCAGCCTTACCTGGACGGCGGTCGCGCGCCGACCCTGGTGGGCGAGCCCGCCCATGCCGGGCGCATCGTGTCGACCGTCAATTCCAGCATGACGCTGCGCGGCCTGATACAGCAGGGCGTCGGCATTGGTGAGCTGCCGGTTCCGATGGGCGAGCGTGGCGGCTTGACGCGGCTGTGGCCGGGGCGCGAGCGCACAGGTGCTTATCCGGTCTGGCTGGTCACCCATCAGGATCTGCGGCACACCGCGCGTATTCGCGTCTTCATCGACACCGTGGTCGCGCAATTCAACCCGGTCGCATGATGGCTGGCCGCATGGGATAGATCCGGGGGCTTGCTTGGGGTTGCTGCGTTTTTGCATCGCCCATCATGAAAATTGCTGCGTGGCTGCAGCGGTTCAAACGCCGACACTGACCAGCATCGCGATCGCACTCGATCGGTCCTGGAAAGTAGAGGTTCAGCATGTCCCGGCAGTCGACTTATGCACTTCACGCGCCTGTATCCCGCGCATGGCTATATATATTCGCAGGCTTTGCCGCCAGCCTGGCCAGCATTGGTCTGGCGCGCTTCGCCTACGCGCCGCTGGTGCCTGCGCTGATACAGGCGCACTGGTTTTCGTCATCCAGCGTGGTGTTCCTGAGCGCCGCCAATCTCACCGGCTACCTGATCGGTGCGCTGGTCGGCCAGCCGCTGGCGCGGCGTTTTTCCAACACCCCGGTCTTGCGCGCCATGATGGTGCTGGTGACCTTGGCCTTTTTGGCCTGCGGTTATCCCTTGTCGCTGAGCTGGTTCTTCACTTGGCGCCTGCTGTCGGGCATCGCGGGTGGCGCGATCATGGTGCTGGTGGCCGCCACCGTCTTGCCGCACGTCGCCTTGGCACGTCGAGGTGTGGCGGGTGGGGCGATCTTCCTGGGTGTTGGCGTGGGAATCGCCGGTTCAGGTACGGTGGTGCCCTGGCTGCTTGGCATGGGCCTGCAAATCACGTGGACCGGCCTGGCGGCGATTTCTGCCGCGCTCACTTTGCTGACCTGGTATGCGTGGCCGCAGGCGCAGGCCAGGGTAAGTGCGGTGCAAACCAGTCCTCGGACGCCTGGTGGTGCAGCAGGCGAGTGGCCAGGCGCGCCCGCGCTCAGCAGGATGGGCGATGCCGCTGATACAGCGCAGGGCGCGCAGCTGGGCAATGCCACCCGCCCGTCTCCAGATCATCGCGCTGGTCTGTTCCTGCTGTTCGGCCAGTACGGCTTGATGGCCGTTGCGCTGGTGCCGGCGATGGTATTCCTGGTCGACTTCGTCGAGCGCGGCCTGGGAGCTGGGTCTGCGGCGGGTGCACACTTCTGGGTGCTGTACGGTTTGGGCGCCATGATGGGACCGCCGCTGTACGGCTGGCTGGGGGATTCCCTGGGTCCTCGCCCGGCTTTGCGCGCGGTGCTGGCCGTTCAGGCCGTCGCGATGGGCGTGTTGAGCCTGGCGAACGGACATGCCGCACTGGCCTTGGCTACCGTGATCATTGGCACGTTCCCGCCCGGCATCGTGCCGCTGGCGCTGGCACGTATCCATCGCCTGATTCCACATGACGCCCTGGCGCAGAACCTTGCGTGGAGCCGGGCGACGGTCAGCTTCGCGACTTTCCAGGCGCTCGCAGGGTATGCCTATTCCGCAGTCTTCAGTGCCAGCGGCGGTCACCATCGCACCATGTTCCTGATCGCCACCCTGGCCCTGGTGGGTGCTGTGTTGGCCGAACTCGGCGTCGTGGAAACGGCAATCGGCCGTGTGATATCGAGCAGGCTGCAACGGGTTGCGTGAATGGGGTAGCGGGGCGTGTTGAAAGTGCGCCGCAGGCGTGCCTGCGCGACGCGCGTTAAGCTACGCGCCTCAGCTTCCCGAGCCCTTCATGCCATCCTCAGGCGCCCATGATCCGAATGTGCCATTGCGCCCCGCGATCTGGAGCAATAGTGGCGACATGACGCCATCCGATCCGGGGTCGGTGCTGTACTTCTGGACCGTGCTGATGCTGCCGGTGATGCTGGCCTGCATGTCGCTGTCGCCCATGGTGATGCCGTTCACTTTCGACATGGATCGCCAGGGCGCGCCGCAAGCCACGTCACATCCACGTGGTGTTCGGCAGGCTCACCCCCTTGAACGAGCTCGCAGAACTCGGCGACTTGCTGCGTCCTTATCTGGGGGAGCGCATGCATGACTTGCATGCGCTGGATCAGTGAGGGGCCACACGTTGACGTGCGCCCCTGCAATTTGAAGAACGTTTTGGCTATTCTTTTTGGATATGGGGGAAGTGGTTCATGAATGAGGCTGGGTGGATGTCGGTCGCGCTGGCCGAGGTCGGTGTCAGCACATATCCTGTGGGTCAGAGCAATCCGCGAGTCACGCAATATCACAGTCAGACGAACATTGCGGGATATGACGATAAAGCGTCATGGTGCTCTTCATTTGTGAACTGGGTTTTAGCTCAAGTCGACATCACAGGCACCAATTCGGCACTGGCACGTTCGTGGCTCAACTGGGGAGAACCTCTGGAAGCACCAATCCCAGGATGCATCGTGGTGCTGACACGTGAAGATCCGGCCAGCTGGAAAGGCCATGTGGGCTTCTTTTTGCGTGCTGACGAGGAGAACGTTTATCTGCTCGGTGGAAACCAGTTGGATAAAGTCGGCGAGCACTTCTACGCAAGGTCATCCGTGCTGGGCTATCGCTGGCCCAGGCAATCCGTTGCCCGGCCACCACAGACTGACCCGAAAGCTGACCCATCGGCCTAGAGAAGGCCAAAAAAAAGCCAGCTTTTGAGGCTGGCGATTTTCTAACGCATTGATTACTAAGCGGATTCTGGTGGAGCCGGGGGGAATTGAACCCCCGTCCGCAAGCCCTCAACAGGCAGTTCTACATGTGTAGTCGATTTATTTTGATTTAACCCTGCACTTAGCCAACCGACAGGCCGGTGCAAAGCGATTCACGTAGTTTAAACGTACACCGTGTGACCCCAGTGCACGCCGATTCCTTGTGAATGTCACTGCTGTGGTTCAAAACCAGACTTGTCGGGGTTAGCCTTCAAGCAAGGTTCTTAGGAAAGTTGCCCTCCCTCCACCTGGTCCAAGGACAAACCAGTGCAGCGGCTCACCGCTTAAGCGGCGAGAGCGAAACGCTCGTCGTTGGCGTTTATTTGCGTTTCCAGTGGTTTTACGAGCGTACTGGTGCTCGACATGCCCTGCGCTGAATCTTGACCCACGTCGAATCCAGATCGGCCCCAGACCTCCAGTTTACGCTATTTGGCCTTCGCGCGCAGGGCCAGCAGCGCAGGCCAGATCTGGTCTGCGCTGGCCACGGTTTCGTCCGCATTCCACTGCGCAACCGGCTCGCCGTCACCGATGTAGCCATACGACACTGCGACCGTCGGCATGCCGGCAGCGCGCCCGGCCTGGATGTCGCGCAGGTCGTCGCCGACGTAGATGCATTCCTCAGGCGCCACGCCCGCAGTGCGCGCTGCGTACAGCAGGGGCTCGGGATGCGGTTTGCTGTGTGCCGTGGTGTCGCCGCACACCAGCACCGTGCACCGGGGTGACAGGCCCAGGTAGTCCACCAGGGGCGCGGCCAGCAAGGTCATCTTGTTGGTGACGATGCCCCAGCGCAGGCCCGCGTCGGTGATCTGGTCCAGCAGTGCGGGCACGCCGTCGAACAAGGTGGTGTGCACCGTCATCGCGGCTTCGTAGTCACTCAGAAATTTGATGCGTGCTGCCGGGTATTCCGGGTGCTCGGTCGTCATGTCCAGCGCGACGCGCAACAGCCCGCGCGCGCCTTGGGATGCCATCGGCCGCAGTTGTGCGTAGGGCAGGGGGGCCATGCCGCGATCGGTGCGCTGCTTGTTGGCAGCGGCTGCCAGGTCAGGGGCGGTATCCGCCAGGGTGCCGTCGAAGTCGAACAGAATCATGGGGTCGTTCCCACCTTGGCTATTGCGGTGTTGGGCGCGCTTTCCACTATCCGTTCTGTCGCCATCAGGTAGTTCACGCTGGTGTTGCCGCTGAGCTTGTAGATGTCGCTGAAGGGGTTGTATTCCAAGCCCTTGATGGCGGTGATCTGCAGGCCGACCTGGCGCGCTGCGCCCGACAGTTCGCTGGGCTTCAGGAACTTGGCGTAGCTGTGCGTGCCGCGCGGCAGCAGGTTCAGCACATACTCGGCGCCCACGATCGCAAACGCAAAGGACTTCAGGTTGCGGTTCAGCGTGGAGAAGAACACCTTCCCGCCCGGTCGCACCAGGCGGGCGCACGATTCGATGATCGAGGCCGGGTCGGGTACATGTTCCAGCATTTCCATGCAGACCACGATGTCGTAGGTGGCGGGCTCGGCTTGGGCCAGTGCTTCGGCTGCGATGTGGCGGTAGTCCACCTTCACGCCGCTCTCCAGGCTGTGAAGCCGCGCGACCTTCAGGGATTTCTCGGCCAGGTCGATGCCGGTGACCGTGGCGCCACGCGCTGCCATGCTTTCGGCCAGGATGCCGCCGCCGCAGCCGATGTCCAGGATGCGTTTGCCAGCGAGGCCACCCGCCAGGCCGTCGATCCAATCGAGGCGCAGCGGATTGATGGCGTGCAGGGGTTTGAACTCGCTATTTGGGTCCCACCAGCGGGCGGCGAGTGCGCTGAACTTGGCCAGCTCTGCCTCGTCGGCGTTCTGGTGAGGGGAAGTGGATGTCGCGGTGGCGTTCATGGTCAGCCCCGATCTGGAAAGAATGTCTGCAATTCGGTATTTTGCCCAAAAAAAATGGGGAGGCCGAAGCCTCCCCATTTTTTCATCGCATTATCAGGACTGCAGAGCAGTCCTGACGAATCGATTAGCGGCCGCGAGTGCCGACAACTTCGATTTCAACGCGACGGTTCTTAGCACGACCTGCTGCGCTACGGTTGTCAGCGATAGGCTGCTTTTCGCCCTTGCCTTCAGTGTAGACACGGTTCGATTCGATGCCACGGCTAACCAGATAGGCCTTGACGGCTTCAGCACGGCGAACCGACAGACGCTGGTTGTATGCGTCCGTACCGATCGAGTCGGTGTGACCGACGGCGATGACGACTTCCAGGTTGATGCTGCGAACCTTGGAGGCCAGGTCGTCCAGCTTGACCTTGGCTTCGGGCTTCAGAACCGACTTGTCGAAGTCGAAGAATGCGTCAGCGGCGTAAGTCACCTTTTCGCTGACCGGCACCGGAGCGGCCGGACGCGGAGTGGGTGCCGGAGCGGGCGCGGGTGCCGGAGCAACTGCGACCGGTGCCGGGGCGCCACATTCCACACCTGCGGCGGTAGCCGGGGTCCAGAAGGCATTGCGCCAGCAGTGTTCGTTGGTACCGTTCTTCCAGGTCAGCCCGTACGGGTTTTGCCAGTTGTCGATAGTCTTGGTAGCTTGGGCAGCAGCAACGCCAGAGGCCGTAATGGCAGCGAAGGCGAGGGCCAGAGAGATCCCAACTTTGGAGCGATTGTTCATGGTTCTCCTCTTGAATCCTAGATGAAACTCGCAGCGAACCCCCGCCGCAACTTTTAGTCTGAACGTGGCCACGAGTATAGCATCGGGACCTTGTTCTAAAAGAGTGTGCCCCCGGGGAGTTCACTTGAGAAAGGGCATTGATATTCTGCGCCGCCACCCGCAAAGCGGGAATACACCGAAGGATTCCAAATGCTTCAGCCTCCCAAAATAGGTGGCTTGCATGTGGCTTTTGCGCAACGTTGTGGCCAGTTTAGGCGTCCGAAACCGGTTTCGCCGTGTGCTGGCACCTTCCAGCGGGCCGGTTCCCTCTACGGGTTATTGGTTCGGCCCATGAGCGGCATCCAGCAATGGATGTGCCTGAACGACTCTCGTGATCAGCATACCTGCCGCCCGGTTGTCTGGCGAGTCTCTATGTGAAAGCCAGCAGACGCTTGGGGGCCGTCTGCTGCGATTCACAAGGCGTGGGTGGTAAACTGGATAGCTTGGCCGGCGTTGTGACTTTGCCACGCTTTCAGTCATTGCCCGGGTTTGTGGGTTTTGGCCAAGCAGGTGTCGGCCAGTGCCTGCTATCAAGACACTTGAGTCTCTCGAGACTTGAGACGCCCCTTTTTCATTCTTGCGATACGTGCCCATGGATTCCTTTGCCAAGGAAACAATACCGATCTCTCTAGAAGAGGAGATGCGCCGAAGCTATCTCGATTACGCCATGAGCGTGATCGTGGGCCGCGCACTCCCCGACGTGAGGGATGGATTGAAGCCGGTTCACCGTCGTGTGCTGTTTGCGATGCACGAGCTGAACAACGACTGGAACCGCGCCTATAAGAAGTCCGCGCGTATCGTCGGCGATGTCATCGGTAAATATCACCCGCACGGCGATCAGTCGGTCTACGACACGATCGTTCGCATGGCGCAGCCGTTCTCGCTGCGTTATCTGCTGGTCGATGGCCAGGGCAACTTCGGCTCGGTCGACGGCGATGGCGCGGCAGCAATGCGCTACACCGAAGTCCGGCTGTCCAAGCTCGCGCACGAGTTGCTGGCAGACATCGACCAGGAAACGGTCGACTTCGGGCCCAACTATGACGGCAGCGAGCAAGAGCCGCTCCTGTTGCCTTCGCGTCTGCCGAATTTGCTCGTCAATGGCAGTTCCGGCATTGCCGTGGGCATGGCCACCAACATTCCGCCGCACAACCTGGCGGAAGTGGTGGACGGCTGCCTGTTTGCGCTGCGCAACCCTGGCTGCACGGTCGACGAGCTGATCGAGATCATCCCGGCGCCTGACTTCCCCACGGGCGGCATCATCTATGGCATCTCCGGCGTGCGCGAAGGCTACCGCACCGGTCGTGGCAGGGTGGTGATGCGCGCCAAGACCCACTTCGAAGACATGGAGAAGGGGCGCCAGCAGATCATCGTCGACGAAATCCCGTACCAGGTGAACAAGCGCACGCTGCTCGAGCGCATCGCCGAACTGGTCAACGAGAAGAAGGTCGAGGGTATCTCCGACATTCGCGATGAGTCCGACAAGGACGGCATGCGGGTCGTGATCGAGTTGAAGCGCGGCGAAGTGCCGGAAGTCGTGCTCAACAACCTTTATAAGAACACCCAGCTGCAAGACACCTTCGGGATGAACTTGGTGGCGCTGGTCGAAGGCCAGCCGCGCCTGCTCAATCTGAAGCAGATGGTCGAGTACTTCCTGTCGCATCGCCGCGAGGTGGTCACACGTCGCACGGTGTTCCAGCTGCGCAAGGCGCGGGAACGCGGCCATGTGCTGGAAGGCCTGGCCGTGGCGCTGGCCAACATCGACGATTTCATCGCGATCATCAAGGCCGCGCCCACGCCGCCGGTCGCGCGTCAGGACTTGATGGCCAAGACCTGGGACTCGGAACTGGTGCGCGAGATGTTGACGCGTGCGCAGGGCGATACCCAGGGCGGCCTGGCTGCCTATCGTCCGGAAAGCCTGCCCGTGGAATTCGGCATGCAGGCCGACGGCCTGTATCGCCTGAGCGAGACCCAGGCGCAGGAAATCCTGAACATGCGCCTCCAGCGCCTGACCGGGCTGGAGCAGGACAAGATCGTCAATGAGTACAAGGAAGTCATGGCGACCATCGCCGACTTGCTTGATATCCTGGCGCGCCCCGAGCGCGTGACGATCATCATTGGCGAAGAACTCAGCGCCATCAAGGCCGAGTTCTCGACCAACGCGAAGGACGTCCGTCGTTCGCACATCGAGAACAATGCCTACGAGCTGGATACCGAAGACCTGATCACCCCGACCGACATGGTGGTCACGCTGTCGCACACGGGCTACATCAAGAGCCAGCCGCTGTCCGAGTACCGCGCCCAGCGCCGGGGCGGACGTGGCAAGCAGGCCACCGCCATGAAGGATGACGACTGGATCGACCAGTTGTTCATCGCCAATACGCACGAGTACATCCTGTGCTTCAGCGATCGCGGTCGTGTGTACTGGTTGAAGGTCTGGGAAGTGCCGCAGGGCACGCGCAATTCGCGCGGTCGTCCGATCGTGAACATGTTCCCGCTGGTAGGCGGTGAAAAGATCACGGTGGTGTTGCCGGTCAAGTCGTTCAACCGACCGGTTGCCGACTCGGATGTCGTTGAGTTCGACGAGGCCAATGGTGAACTGATTGCCGAGGTGTCGGACGCATCGCAGACCGACGCATCCGAATCCGATGCAGACAAGGACGTCGTGGCCGATGCCACGCCGGGCAATGATCGCTATGTGTTCATGGCCACCGCCAAGGGCACGGTCAAGAAAACCCCGTTGTCGGACTTCTCGAACCCGCGCAAGGCCGGGATCATTGCGGTCGTGCTCGACGAGGGCGACTACCTGATCGGCGCCGCGCTGACCAACGGCAAGCACGACGTGATGCTGTTTGCGGACAGCGGCAAGGCGGTGCGTTTCAACGAGGACGATGTGCGCTCGATGGGCCGCAGCGCCCGAGGCGTGCGCGGCATGGCGCTCGAAGACGGTCAATCGGTGATCTCGATGCTGGTTGCTGCCGATGAGTCGCTGTCGGTGCTGACCGCTACCGAGAACGGCTACGGCAAACGTACGCCGATTACCGAGTACACCCGTCACGGCCGCGGTACCAAGGGCATGATCGCGATCCAGACCTCCGAGCGTAACGGCAAGGTGGTGGGCGCCGTGCTGGTGACGCCGTCCGACGAGATCATGCTGATCACGACGGCCGCCGTGCTGGTGCGCACCCGTGTCAGCGAAATCCGCGAGATGGGTCGCGCCACGCAGGGCGTGACACTGATCAGCGTGGATGATGGCAGCCGCCTGTCTGGCGTGCAGCGTGTGGCCGAAAGCGATACCGCGCTCGACGAACTCGACGCGCTCGAGGCCGAGGGGCAGCTTGCGTCGTCTGCAGACGCTGGCGTGCAAGCTGGCGATGACGGTGCCGATCCGGCAGCCGACGACGCGTCCCCGGCTGCCGACGAGTAAGTCCACGTCCTGGCTCCGCAGCGGCGCACGTGCCGCTGCGGGCGCCAGTCGGAACCAACCGATTTCGATACTCAGCTGACCACGATGACGCGTCCTTTCAATTTCTCCGCCGGTCCGGCGGTGTTGCCCGATACCGTATTGGCGCAAGCCGCCGCAGAAATGCTCGACTGGCATGGCTCGGGCATGTCGGTGATGGAGATGAGCCATCGCGGCAAGCACTTCACGCAGATCTGTGACGAAGCCGAAGCCGACCTGCGCGAACTGATGAAGGTGCCTGCCGACTACGCCGTCCTGTTCATGCAGGGCGGCGGGCTGGCTGAAAACGCCATCGTGCCGCTGAACCTGATCGCGACCAAGCCTGCGCAAGCGGCGGATTTCCTGATCACCGGATCGTGGTCCAGCAAGTCCTTCAAGGAAGCGCAGCGCTACGGCGACATCAAGGTGGCTGCGACCAATGCAGATGCCGCTCGCATCGGCGATCGCGACCAGGCGGCGTTCACCTACGTACCGGACGCATCGACCTGGTCGGTGCGCTCGGACGCGAGCTATCTGCACTTGTGCAGCAACGAAACCATCGATGGCGTGGAATACCTCGACTGGCCTGACATGGCCGCCCTGGGCGCGCCCGACGTGCCCCTGGTTGTCGATGCCTCGTCGCACATCCTGTCGCGCCCGATCGACATCAATCGTGTCGGCGTGCTGTTCGGTGGCGCGCAGAAGAACATCGGTCCGGCCGGTCTGACCATCGTCATCGTGCGTCGCGACCTGCTGGGCAAGGCCTTGCCGGTCTGCCCGTCGGCCTTCGACTACGGCATCGTGGCCAAGAACGACTCGCGCTACAACACGCCGCCGACCTATTCGATCTACATCGCCGGCCTGGTGTTCAAGTGGTTGAAGGCACAGGGCGGCGTCGAAGGCATCGAGGCGGTCAATCGGGCCAAGGCCGAACTGCTGTACGGCTTCCTGGACGCCAGCGCCTTCTATCGCAACACCGTGCATCCGTCCGTGCGCTCGCGCATGAACGTGCCGTTCTATTTGTCCGACGAGACCTTGAATACGGACTTCCTGAAGGGCGCGGACGAAGCCGGGCTGCTGCAATTGAAGGGTCACAAGAGCGTGGGCGGCATGCGCGCCTCGATCTACAACGCCATGCCCCTGGCCGGTGTTCAGGCCCTGGTCGACTATCTGAAGCACTTCGAGCAACGCCATGGATGAAGCACTTCTGAAGCAGCTCCAGCCGCTGCGCGAACGCATCGACGCCATCGACGTCGAAATTCTTGGCTTGCTCAACGAACGTGCACGCACTGCGCAGCACGTCGGCGAAATCAAGAAAGACGTCAATGGCCCGGTGCTGCGTCCCGAACGCGAGGCGCAAGTCATCCGTCGCCTCCAGCAGCACAATCCCGGTCCCTTGCCGGCGCTGGCCGTCTCGGCGATCTGGACGGAAGTGATGTCGGCCTGCCGTGGCCTGGAAAAGCAGGGCTCGGTCGCTTACCTGGGACCGCAGGGCACCTTCTCTGAGCATGCGGCGTTTTCGCATTTCGGCCAGTCGGTGCAGGGCGTTCCGTGTGCGTCGATCGACGAAGTGTTCCGCGCCGTCGAAGCTGGGCGTGCCGACTTCGGCATGGTGCCGGCCGAGAACTCCACCGAAGGTGCGGTCAGCCGTACGCTCGACCTGCTGCTGACCACCTCGGTGCGCATCATCGGCGAACGCGCGATGCCGATCCGCCACCATCTGCTGACATCCAGCGGCACCTTGGACGGCGTGACCTGCGTGCGTGCGCACCCGCAAGCGTTGGCTCAGTGCCAGGACTGGCTCACGCAGAACCACCCGGAACTGGCCCGCGAAGCGGTCGCCAGCAATGCCGAAGCCGCACGTCAGGCTTCGCTTGATCCGAGCATTGCGGCCATTGCCGGCGAGCCGGCTGCGCTGCAGTGGCAACTGCAATCGGTGGCCGCCGACATCCAGGATGATCCGCACAATCGCACGCGCTTCTACGCGATCGGTCGTCTGGAAACCTGGCCGTCGGGGTCCGACAAGACCAGCATGATCCTGGCCGTGCCGAATCGTGCCGGTGCGGTTTATCAGATGCTGGCCCCGCTGGCGGAAAACGGCGTGTCGATGACCCGCTTCGAGTCGCGTCCGGCGCGCACTGCGGAATGGGAGTACTTCTTCTACGTCGACATCGAAGGGCACCAGTTGGTGCCGCAGGTGGCGACGGCGCTGGCTGCGCTGAAGTCGCAGGCCGCGTTCTTCAAAGTGCTCGGCTCGTACCCGGCGGCATGAGCGCAGACTGCGGGTCCAGAAGTCCGGTTGACGCTGACGCTCATCAATCGGGCGTTCTTCAATCGGTTGTCCTTCGACCGGGCGTTCTTCGATCGGGTGTCTACCAAGCAGGCGCGCAATGAATGCCCCGTCCTCACCGCCGCTGATCCCCGTGCTTGCCGTGGTCGGCGTGGGCCTGATCGGCGGCTCTTTCATCGCCGCCTTGCGGCATGCCAGACAAGTCGGGCACGTGATCGGCGTCGGGCGCAACGCGCAGGCCCTGGCACGCGCGCAAGCGCTTGGGCTGATCGACGAGATTGCCTCGCCCGCCGACGCCGCTGCACGTGCCGACCTGATCCTCCTGGCCACGCCCGTGGGCGCCTTGGCGTCGGTGTTCGAGGCTATTGCCCCGCACTTGCGGCCCGACACCGTAGTGACGGATGCTGGCAGCACCAAACAAGACGTGATCGCGGCAGCGCGCGCCGGTCTGGGGGCACGCATCGATCAGTTCGTGCCGGCCCATCCGATTGCCGGCAGCGATCGCCACGGCCCCGAGGCGGCCGATGCCGCCTTGTACCGCGGCCGCACCGTGATCCTCGCGCCGCTTGCCGAGAATCGTCCGGCCGATATCGAAACCGTGCGCACGGCCTGGCGCCATTGCGGCGCGGCGGTGGTGCAGCTGACTGCCGAGACGCATGACGCCGTGTTTGCGTCGGTCAGTCATTTGCCGCACCTGCTGGCCTTTGCCTACATGAATCAAGTTGCGGCTGCACCCGACGCCGCCACGCGGCTGGCGCTGGCGGGCAGCGGTTTCCGTGACTTCACCCGGATCGCCGGCAGTTCGCCGGAGATATGGCGGGATATTTTCATTTCCAATCGACCGGCCGTGCTGAACGAGTTGGCGCAAGTGCAGGCCATGCTCGACACGTATCGCGACGCCTTGCTGGCGGGCGATGTAGCCAAGCTCGAAGCGCTGCTTGGCAATGCTTCAGACACGCGCCGCACCTGGCTGCCCGTGGCCCCCACCGATTTCCTGGATCTTTGATCGATGAGTCTGTCTACGTCTTCTGCCCGTCCCGCGTTCCTTGATCTGCAGCCGGTTGTTCGCGCACGCGGCGAAATCTTGTTGCCGGGTTCCAAGAGCATTTCCAATCGTGTGCTCCTGTTGTCGGCCTTGGCCGCCGGTACGACCACCGTGCATGGCCTGCTGGATTCGGACGACACCCGGGTGATGCTGGACGGCTTGCGCAAGCTCGGGGTACAGATCGAGGCCGGCGAGGCGCCTGATGAATACCGGGTCACCGGCGTGCCGCGTTTCCCGAACGGGAAGGCCGACATCTTTCTGGGCAATGCCGGCACCGCGTTTCGTCCGCTGACGGCTGCGCTGGCCTTGATGGGTGGGCACTACGAATTGCACGGCGTGCCGCGCATGCATGAGCGGCCCATCGGCGACCTGGTCGACGCGCTGCGTGGCCTGGGCGCGCGCGTGGCCTACCAAGGCAACGAAGGCTACCCGCCCTTGTCGATTGGTTGGGGCGATCTCGACCTGAGCAAGCCGGTGCGCGTAAAGGGCAATGTGTCCAGCCAGTTCCTGACCGCCTTGCTGCTGGCTGCGCCGCTGGCGACAGCCACCGCCGGTCGCGATTTCCATCTGGAAGTCGATGGCGAACTGATTTCCAAGCCCTACGTCGAGATGACCA